>VSSQ01000124.1_pt1 | contig 107691 bp, 119 predicted proteins | sample 4763081 | NCBI WGS metagenome assembly VSSQ01 (sample SAMN12137344, study PRJNA551015) | bioreactor metagenome | isolation source: SDC9 anaerobic chlorinated ethene degrading culture | place: USA: Knoxville, Tennesee | collected 2015-01-01
CGCCGGTGCCGGGCAGGGCGATCGGCAGGCGCTTGGTCGGGTGGCGGCTGAGGTCCTCGGGGCCCAAGAGCACCGTCTCGAGTTGCCCGGGGGCGGTGTCGTCAAGCACGCAGCCGGTGGCGATCAGATGCGCTTCGGGCGCGATGTGCAGCGCCTCGCGCGCCGCCTGAAGATCGGCCAACGTGTGGATCTGCTGCCCGGTGAGCCAGGCGAGTTCGAATGGGTTCGGCGTGGCGATGTCGGCCATCGGCAGCAGCCGGTCGCGCATTACGCCGGCGATGGCTTCTGGTACATAGAGGCCGGGACCGGTGTCGCCCATCACCGGGTCGCAGATGTAGCACAGGCGCGGGTTCGCGGCCTTCGCCTCGGCCACGAAATCCGCCACCATCTCGGCCACATCCAGCGAGCCGATATAGCCGGTGAGGATATAATCCGCCCGCTCGGGCAGGCCGCGTTCGCGCGCGCCTTGCAGCAGGTCGGAGAAGAACTCGGGCGGCAGGGCACGGCCGCGCAGGGTCGGGTAGTCAGGAGTGTTCGAGAAGATCACGGTGGGGATCGCCGCCACCTCGAGGCCTGCCGCTTGCATCGGGAAGAGCGCCGCGGAATTGCCGACATGGCCGAAGACCACCTGGCTCTGGATCGAAATGACGAAAGGGAGGCGTTTCATGCGGTGCCGTCCAGTCTTGCACTCCAGTCCTCGACCCGGCGGCTTTCCAACCTCCGGACCGCGTATTTGCGCCAACCCTCGGCCAGGACATCGAGCGCGGCGATGCCTTCTAGTTCGACCAGGTTCATCCGGTCCACATAGAGAGCGTGCCAGAGCCGTCGTAAAGTCCAGTCCGGTGCCAGGCGGTCGATCAGCTCCAGCCGGTCCCCGGGGGTAACGGTGCCGGTCTGGAGCACCCGGTAATACCATCCCGTGCGCCCGGTCTGTTGCACGCGCCGCGCCATGTCGGCCACGCCGAAGCGGTGGTTGAGCTTCCAGCAGGGCTGGCGCCCCTGCGAGACCTGGATCAGCGCGCCGCCCAGCCGCAATGTATCGCCGACGGCGACCTCCGCTTCGGTGAGCCCGGCGGTCGAGATGTTCTCGCCGAACCCGCCAGGAGCGGTCAGCGCCGGAAGGTCACCGAGTTCCGCGCGCCAGTCGCTGTAATGATCGAGCGGATAGTGATGCACGGCCTTCTCGACGCCGCCATGTACGCGCCGGTCGGCCTGTTCGTCGCCTCCGAACCCCTCGGGGCCAAGCGTCAGCGGGGGGTGACCGGCGTCTTGCCGATCCCGCTCAGCGTGTCGCATCCGGGCAGGGGAGCGGCGCGACCTGTCAGGAGTGTGACGGGCCTCATTCATCCAACCCCCGCAGCCATTGTTTCAGCATGGCCTGACCGGCGGTTCGCAGGGCCGGGCCATGTGCCTTGGCATCCTGCCGCAGAGCCTCGGGGGCAATCCCTGCCTGCGCCAGCTCTGCGCTATGGCCGATCAGCCAGCGTTCGAAATCCGGCAGTATCCCGGCCTCGGGATGGAATTGCAGGCCGAGAATATTGCGGCCCCGGGCGAAGCCCTGTGTTTCGCAGGCGGGGGTCGCGGCGAGACGCTCTGCTCCGGCAGGCAGTTCGAAGCCCTCGCCGTGCCAGTGCAGCACCGGAATGTCCGAGAGGTGGACAAGCGGGCCGGCGCGGCCGGGCGCGGTTAGGGTCAGGGGCGCGAAGCCGATCTCCTTTTGGGCGAGCAGCGCGACACGGGCTCCGAGGGCCGCGGCTATGAGCTGTGCGCCGAGGCAAATGCCGAGGGTCGGGCGATCCGCCGCCAGCCTCATGGCCAGCCAGTCCCGCTCCTCTGTCATACAGGGAAAGGCGGCGCCGTCGTTCACGCCAATCGGCCCGCCCATCACCACGACCAGATCCGGTTCCCGCGGGTCAGGCAGTGGGTCCACAGCCGCCTCGATTTCGTGGAGCTGGTAGCCGGCGTCCCTCAGAACCGGGGCAAAGGACCCGAGGTCTTCAAAGGCCAGGTGGCGCAGGATCAGGGCGGATTTCATCGTCGGAGCCTCTTGCGTTTTTCGCCTCTGTGGCAAAACACTGGCCTATGCAAAAGTGCCAGTATGAATGATTGAGATAGGCCGGTTTTCGACATGCGCGAGCCTCTTGCCCTTGAGATGGGGCCGGGCCATGGCGGCCCGCTGTTCCTCGCCATCGCCGAGGCCATCACCCGTGACATCACCCGCGGACGCCTGAAGCCCGGAGCGAGGCTGCCCGGCACGCGAGCGCTGGCGCGCGAGCTGGGGGTCCATCGCAACACGGTGGACGCCGCTTATCAGGAGCTGTTGACCCAGGGCTGGCTGCAGGCGGAGCCGGCGCGGGGCACCTTCGTGGCGCGGGATCTGCCACAGGGGATGCTGGCCCGCAGGCCCGGGCCCGCGCCGATGGACACGGTGGCGCCGCGCGCGGGGCTCGCGTTCAGCGACGGTGCGCCGGACCCCAAACTGGTGCCCGACAAGGCGCTGGCCCGGGCCTTTCGCCGGGCGCTGCTGTCGCCCGCCTTCCGCGCCGGGGCCGATTACGGCGATACGCGCGGCACGCCCGCGCTGCGCGAGGCACTGGCAGTCTATCTCGCCACGGACCGGGGCGTGGTGGCGGACCCGTCGCGGCTGCTGATCGCGCGCGGCAGTCAGATGGCGCTGTTCCTCGCTGCGCGGGCGGCGCTGTCTCCGGGTGAGGTCATCGCGGTGGAGGAGCCGGGCTATCCGCTCGCTTGGGAGGCGTTCCGCGCGGCGGGAGCGGAGGTGACGGGCGTGCCGGTGGATGGCGGCGGACTCAGGATCGACGCGCTCGAGGCCGCGCTGGCCCGGGATCCGCGCCTCCGGGCGGTTTATGTCACGCCGCATCACCAGTATCCGACGACCGTCACCATGGGCGCCGCACGGCGGTTGCAGCTTCTGGAACTGGCAGAGCGCCACGGGCTCGCGCTGATCGAGGACGATTACGACCACGAATACCGCTTCGAGGGCCGTCCGGTGCTGCCGCTGGCTGCCCGCGCGCCGGAAGGTCTGCCGCTGATCTATGTGGGCTCGCTGTCGAAGCTGCTCTCGCCCGGGATCCGGCTGGGCTATGCGCTGGCGCCCGAGCCGCTGCTGACCCGCATGGCCGCGGCGCGGGCCGCCATCGACCGGCAGGGCGACGCGCCGCTCGAGGCGGCGCTGGCCGAGCTGATCCGCGACGGCGATCTGGGCCGTCATGCCCGCAAGGCGCGCAGGGTCTACCGGGCGCGGCGGGATCTGCTGGCGGAGCGTCTCACGGCGCAGCTGGCCGGGCGCGCCGCCTTCGATCTGCCGGCCGGGGGCCTCGCGCTGTGGCTGCGCTGCGCGGGCGTCTCGGCCGAGACCTGGGCCGAAGCCGCAGGGCAGGCGGGGCTCGCCCTGCTGCCGGGCACGCGCTTCGCGCTGGAGAGCCCGGCGCCGCAGGCCTTCCGGCTGGGCTATGCGGCGCTGGACGAGGGGCAGATCGCCCGGGCGGTGGAGATCCTAGCCCGGAGCTTCCCCGGCTGACCTAGTCCGCCGCGACAGGGGGGCGGGCCCGCGCGCGGGCCACATGCAGGCCGAGCCGAGTGAGCAGGTCCCGATCCTTCCACGCCGCCGGATTGCCGGTGGTCAGCAACTGGTCGCCCACGAAGATCGAATTTGCGCCCGCAAGGAAGCAGAGCGCCTGCAGCTCGTCGCTCATCTCCGTGCGCCCGGCCGACAGCCGCACGACCGAGGCCGGCATCAGGATGCGGGCCAGCGCCACGATCCGCACCAGCGCGAAGGGATCGACCGCCCGTGCGCGGCCCTGCACCGGAACGCCCTCGATCTCGTTCCACAGGTTCACCGGCACGCTGTCGGGGTGCGCAGGCAGGGTGGCCAGCGTCACCAGCAAGGCGATGCGGTCTTCCTCGGCCTCTCCCATGCCGAGGATGCCGCCGCAGCAGACCTTGATGCCGCCTCTGCGCACCTGCTCGACGGTCTCGAGGCGATCCTCCATCGTCCGCGTGCTGGCGATCCGCGCGTAGTAGGCGGGCGAGGTGTCGATGTTGTGGTTGTAGAAGTCGAGCCCCGCCGCCTTCAGTCGCGCGACCTGACCGGGCGAGAGCATGCCCAGCGTCATGCAGGTCTCGAGCCCCAGATCGGCCACGCCCCGCACCATGTCGCAGAGCCTGTCCATGTCGCGGTCCTTGGGGCTGCGCCAGGCGGCCCCCATGCAGAAGCGCTGCGCGCCGGCGGCCTTGGCGCGCCTGGCGGCGGCCAGAACCTCCTCCGTCGCCATCAGTTTCGTCGCCTTCACCCCGGTGTCGTGATGGGCGGATTGTGCGCAATAGCCGCAATCTTCGGGGCAGCCGCCGGTCTTGATGCTGAGCAGGCTCGCGGTTTCGATCGCGTTGGGGTCGAAATGCGCGCGGTGCAGGGTCTGGGCGCGATGCATGAGGTCGGCGAAGGGCAGGGCGTGGATCGCCCTGGCCTCCGCCATCGTCCAGTTGGTGCGGATCATTGTGCGTGGGGCCGGACGCGGGCGATGGCCGCGATGAGACCCGAGGCCAAAGCCAACTTGACCAGATCGCCGAGCAGGAAGGGCGTGAGACCCGCGGCCAGCAGCCCCTGCGCCGGGACATAGAGCGCCAGCCAGGCGAGGCCGAGGGCATAGACCACGGCGAGGCCCGCCAGCATCGCCAGGAAGCGCCCGATCAGCCCACGCCCCTGCGCCAGCCAGCCGGTCAGGCCCGCGCCCAGCAGATAGCCCGCCAGATAGCCGCCGGTCGGCCCAACCATATAGGCCAGCCCGATGCCGCGTTCCGGCGTGCCGGAGAAGACCGGCAACCCCAGGGCGCCCGCCGCCAGATAGGCCGCCATTGCCGCAAAGCCGAGCCTCGGCCCGAGCGTGGCGGCGAGGAAGAACACCGCCAAGGTGTGCAGCGTCATCGGCACCGGCCAGAACGGGATCTGGATCTTGGCGCCCAGCGTGATCAGCGCCGCGCCGCCGAGCGCCAGCGCAAGGCCGCGGCCGAGCGCGGCGGGACGGGTCAGAGTGGGGGTGAGAAATGCCATGGGTCTGTCCTCCGAAGATAGGCATCGAGTCTATCTATAATTACGAAGGCTTTGCGTGGTTCTGGCAATTGCGTTTATAGATAATTATCCGAGAATCTCGTAAGTATCTCGTAGGCCGGCATTTTTCACGGCGGTCTTGCGCTTGCCGATCCAGCCGACATGGCGCGCGAGCGTGGCACAAGCGAGGTCGGTCTGCCCCTTGCGCAGCGCGTCGAGAATGGCGCGGTGGTCGTGATCCGTGCGCGCCTCCCAGTCGCGCCGCCAGGCGGCGAAGAGGAACCGCGCGCTGGCGGCCTGCAGGTCGTCGATCGTCCGCAGAAGGCGCGGCATCCGGCAGGGGGTAAGGATCAGCCGGTGGAAATGACGATTCGCTGCCTCCCAGTCGCGCACGGTGCTGGCGCTGTCGCCGTGGCGCGTAACCTCTTCTGCTTCCTTCAGAATATCGCGTGTCATGTTGGGCGATGCGTGGCGCAAGGCGAGGCTTTCGAGGCTGGAGCGCATCTCGGCCACCTCGCGCAGTTCGGCCACGTCGAATTCGGTGACGCGAAAGCCGCGCCTCGGTTCGCTCTCTGCCAGACCCTGGGTCTGCAACTCACGAAAGGCCTCACGGACCGGGACATGGCTCGCGCCGAACTCGGCAGCGACATGGTCCTGCCGGAGCCGCGCGCCGGGCGGAATCTCGCCCGAGATGATACGGTCGGCAAGGACGCGGGCGATGCGGGCGGACTGGGTCTCGTCAGGGGCATGTTTCATGAATTATAGATAATTCATGCTGCGCCGCCCGTCGACAGTTAAGGTGGTCTTTGCGGCTCTTCTGTCATCGTCGCCTTCTTGTAGGACCTGGAAAGCCTCTGCAAGCTCAGGCAGCCTTTGGTTGCAATGTTGGGAAGTCGCAATTCGTAAAGATCAGCGGGTCCGACACGTCTTCCTTCTTTCGGAGGTCGGCCGACACATCGGAAGGTCAGGATCGTCCGCCAGCCCCCGAGAACGTGCCAACTTGCTCTGACGTCGATATCTCTCCATGGGATGATCGCCTCGGGATCTATGGCGTTCATGAGGATGCCCTGCGCCGTGAATGTCAGTATCGGGCCTTTCCGTCGTCCGTACTTCCAATGCAGGAGGACGGGCGCAAACCCCAGTGGCGCGGCCAATGTCAGAAATGCCACCTCAGATGCCCTGCCGTCGACGCCGGGCTCCAGAATAAGAGACATCGCCACCGCGAGAGCTGGAACGAGGAGGAGCCCGGCCATCAGCCAGAACCCGGCAAGCCGAAAATACGACAGCCAGATCACCAGATCGGGCATCGCATGCGCTTGGCGTGCCTTGTCCACCTTTAGAGCCAGAACATGAGGCACGTTGCCGATGCGAGCGCCGCTAGGGTTCGGTTTGCGCGCCTGAGGCTGGTCGGACTCGAGAGGTGGCGCCGCAGAGCGGATCCCATGGCAGACCAGACGGCCATGCACGGGGTGCCGATCAATGCGAAAGCCAAGCAAATGATCAGCAATTGAGGAAGAACCGCCTTCTCGGGCTGCAGAAATGCCGAGACCGCAGTGAGCGCGATCAGCCACGATTTCGGATTGATGAACTGGAACAGCAGCGCCTGAGAAAACGAGATCGGGGTGGCATTGGGTGATTGCGCCAGCGCATCTGCTTTCCAGAGCTTCAGGGCGAGCCAGAGCAGATAGAACGTCCCAGCCACCTTGAGTGCCAACTGGATATTGGGAAACTGTGCGAAAAGGCTGCTGAGACCGGCGGCCACGAGCAGGATCTGGGAGATCACACCGGTCGGAATGCCAACGATCTGCGGAATGGTGCTCCGAAAGCCAAACACCAGCCCCGCGTTCGCGAGAAGCATGTTGTTTGGCCCCGGGTTGATCGACATGACAAAGGCGTAGAGCGCCAAGGCTCCTATTGTGGTAAGTTCCATACTGTGCGTTCCTCATCCTGCACCGTATGGAAATGGTTCAGGCTTCCATGGGCATGTGCGATTGAGAAGTTCTCAGCCTCGCGTGAACCCTCTGCTGGCAGAGCGTTGACCGCTCAGCCAATTTTGAGGCTCCGACGCATCGCCTTGGAGGAATAGAAGGTAGGGCGTCGTGCCGGCGGCGCCGTGCCGCCGGCACGACATTTGGCATCAGGCGTTCTTCACCTCGATGCGCTTGACCTTGGCCTGCGCCTCCGGGGTCTGCGGCAGCTTGATCGTCAGCACGCCGTTCTTGAAGCTGGCATCGGCCTTCTCACCGTCGACTCCCGGCGGTAGCGGGATCGTGCGGTAGATCGCGCCATAGCTGCGTTCGGAGAGATAATAGCCCTTCTTCTCCTCCTGCCGCTCGATCTTCTTCTCGCCCTTGATGGTCAGCATGTCGTCGGTCACGGTGACCTCGATGTCCTTCATTTCCATCCCGGGCAGTTCGATCGATACCTCCACGTGATCTTCGGTCTCGACCACGTCGGATTTCGCCTCGCCGCCTCCCCAGGGCCAGTCGAAATCGCCGACGCGGTTCCAGAAGCCTTCAAACACACGGTTCATGTCGCGTTGAAGGGTGGCGATGGGATTCTGGTCATCACTTTTCGGGTCGGGCGCATGATCCTTCCGCGCCCAGGGGATCAGGTCCTTGATCTGCATGTGAGTTCTCCTTTCTTCTTTTGGGTGCGACATGTCGGGTTTACGAAGCCGTTACCGTGATCTTTTTGGGTTGGGCTTCCGCTGCGCGCGGCAGCGTCAGGGTCAGCACACCGTTCGAGACCTGCGCGCCGATCTTGTCGGGGTCGAAGTCGTCGGACATGGTGAAGGCTCGCTCGAAATCGCCCTCGCCGTATTCGGCATAGGCCAATTGCAGCTTCTCGGGCTGCGTGGCATGGACCTTACCTCGGATCGTCAACACGCGCTTTTCGAGCGTGATATCCACGTCTTCGGCGGCGACGCCCGGCATCTCGAGCATCAGCGTCACCCCGTCAGTCGTTTCGACGATGTCGGTCAGCGGCCTGTAGATACGACGGCCGGTGGTGGTTTCCGGTGTCTCGGCCGGGGTCTTGTCGGCAGTATGTGTCACATCGTTGGTCATGGATCGGTCCTCCTTTTACGCAGCCTTGATCTCGATTTTCCGCGGCTTGTCCTCTTCGGGGCGGCCGATCACGATGCGCAGTACACCGTTGCTCATCCGCGCTTCGACCTTGTCCTCCGCGGCCACGAAGGGCAGCCGAACCGACCGTGCGAATTTGCCAAAGCCGCGTTCGTTGCGGTGCCAGCGGGCGCCTTCCGAAATTTCGGGCGCCTTGCGCTCGCCAGAGAGCGTCAGGACATTGTCCTTCACGGAAATGTCGATGTCGGCCGGGTCAACGCCAGGGAGTTCTGCAGTGATCGCGACTGCCTCGTCGCCCTGCCAGACGTTCACGGCGGGGAAAACGGGCTGGGTCGCGCGGCCAGGAGAGGCCCTCTCAAAATCGCGCAGCAGCGAGCGCATCAGCGCAAACGGATCGCTGCGACGTGCGTAGGTGGGATAGAGCATGTTTCGCCTCCGTCGTTTCAGTTGACGGCGTGGATTTGTCACCACGCCACTGAACGCCCGCGGAGAACGGACATGCTTCAAGGTTCGCCATTTTGGCGGCGGTCTGGAGCGTTCGCGTCTGCCATGCGTTCCCCTCGGGCGAACGTCAGGCGGTCCGCTGAATCAGCCGAACCTGTCGCGTATCCGTGAAACCCCAACTGGGCGTTCCGCTGCGGATAAAGTGTTGCTAATTTGCAACTTCAAGGTCTCAGCGCAAAAAATGTTCTCATCGATAGACACCCCAAGGCCCGTAACGCGGCGTGGAAACGCGCACAGCCCGCGGTGCGTTCAGGGGAACGGACGGTGGGACCGGTCGGCGGGGTCCGGAAAGTGCGTGCAGTCGCCGGACTCGATCGGCGGTGGGCGGGTGCGTGCGCAGGAGCGAGGGTTCGGGGATGCGGCGACCGGGCAGGAACATCTCTTCCCAGACGCGCCCGACGCGGCGTTCCAGCTTGAGGAGGGCCGAAGCGAGGCCATCGGGATCGCCGGTCAGCTCGGCGCCGCCTCTGTCGGCATCGTATTCCCGGGCCCGCGACAGCGCGAGCTGAAGAAGGGCCATGATCGTGGGTGAAAAGATCAGGACAAGCGGTACCTGCCAGGGCACATAAGCCGCGCCGGCCAGGATGAGCGGCAGGTTCAGCAGCAGGATGAGTTGCCCAACCCAGGACGCGAGCGACACTGCGCGCGACATCGCGTCGGCCAGACCCATGATCCAGAGATCGCGGTTGGCGATGTGAGCGATCTCATGCGCCAGGACCCCGGCCAGTTCGCGCTGGTTCATCAATCGCAGAAGACCATCGCTGACGCAGACGGCGCTTTCATCCGGAGAGCCCATAGCGAAGGCGTTCGGCATCTGGCTCGGTACATAGTAGAGTTCCGGTACACGCGGCAGCCCGGCGCGGCATGCGAGTTCGGCCAGTATCGCCATGCCCTCTGGAAATTCCCGCCCGCTGAGCCTGCGTGCGCCGTAGGCGTTCAGCAACAGGCGTTTCGGGATGCCGGGTGACAGCAGCAATCCCAGCAAGGAGCCGATGACGATCGCAATCGCCAAGCCCTGTCCGGCAATCGCCGAAACGATGAACCAGGCGATAACCGCCATACCGGCAAGAAGCAGGATGGATTGCAGCAGGTTCAGGAAGCGGTGGCGCGGCGTTGCAGTCATGATGGGAATAAATTTTACTCACGGCTAAAGGGAAGTGGCACGCCACGGGATGTAAGACCTTTGGGCATCGTTGCCAGCCTCGATCTTCAAGGCGGATCCCTCTTGAACCAGGGTCGGACAATGCCAATCTGGCCCTTCGTGACAAATCAGCAACATCTCTACGGGTTGGCGCCGAGGAGAGAAGGGGATGGAAAAGAGAACCGAATTTAACATCTGGTACTGGATCGTCGCATTTTTTGCGGTGATCTTTATTCAGGATCTGATCGCCAGCTACCGCAGCATCGCGCCGATCAGCTATAGCCAATTCGAACAGTATCTGGCCGACGGCGACATTGCTTCGGTTGCGGTCGGGTCCGATACGATCACCGGCACCTTCGAAACTCCCATCGACGGCCGCTCTGGCTTCGTCACCACGATCGTCGATCCCGCAATTCTTGAACTGCTGGACGACGCGGATGTCGAGATCACCGGCGTTCCGCAAAACACCTGGATCGGGGCGCTTCTCTCCTGGGTGGTGCCGGCGGTGGTCTTCTTCGGTCTCTGGATGTTCGTCTTTCGCAAGTTCGCCGAGCGTCAGGGTTTTGGCGGTTTCCTGCAGGTCGGCAAGAGCAAGGCCAAGGTCTACATGGAGAAGGAAACCGGCGTCAGCTTTGCCGATGTGGCCGGGGTCGACGAGGCCAAGGCCGAGCTGGAGGAAGTGGTCGACTTCCTGAAGACGCCCGAGGAATACGGCAAGCTCGGCGCCCGGATCCCGAAAGGCATCCTGCTGGTCGGCCCGCCGGGTACTGGCAAGACGCTTCTGGCGCGGGCCGTGGCGGGCGAAGCGGGCGTGACCTTCTTCTCGATCTCGGGCTCGGAATTCGTCGAGATGTTCGTGGGCGTCGGCGCCGCAAGGGTGCGCGACCTGTTCGAGCAGGCCCGCAAGAACGCACCGGCGATCATCTTCATCGACGAGCTCGACGCGCTCGGCCGCGCCCGCTCCTCCGGTCAGATGGCCGGCGGGCATGACGAGCGCGAACAGACGCTGAACCAGCTTCTCACTGAGCTGGACGGGTTCGACCCGTCGTCGGGGATCGTGCTGCTGGCGGCCACCAACCGGCCGGAAATCCTCGACCCGGCGCTGCTCAGGGCGGGGCGCTTCGACCGGCAGGTGCTGGTGGACAAGCCCGACAAGAAGGGCCGCATCCAGATCCTCGAGGTACACATGAAGAAGGTGACGCTCGCACCGGACGTGGATGCCGAGAAGGTCGCCGCGCTGACCCCGGGCTTTTCCGGAGCGGACCTGGCAAATCTGGTCAATGAGGCGGCGCTATTGGCAACCCGCCGAAAGGCCGATGCGGTGACCATGGAAGACTTCAACAACGCGGTAGAGCGTATCGTCGCCGGGTTGGAAAAGCGCAATCGTGTTCTGAACGCGCGCGAGCGGGAAATCGTGGCGCATCACGAAATGGGGCATGCGCTGGTCGCGATGGCGCTGCCGGGGGTCGATCCGGTGCACAAGGTCTCGATCATCCCGCGCGGGATCGGTGCGCTCGGCTATACGATCCAGCGCCCGACCGAAGACCGCTTCCTGATGACCCGCGAGGAACTGGAGAACAAGATCGCCGTTCTTCTGGGCGGGCGTGCGGCCGAGAAGGTCATATACGATCACCTTTCGACCGGTGCCGCCGACGACCTGGTGAAGGCAACCGACATCGCCAGGGCCATGGTCGCGCGCTACGGCATGGACCCCGATCTGGGCCATGTCAGCTATGACACCGAGCGGCCCGGCTTCCTTGGCACGGGGGGTCAATCGCCCTGGCTCAACCGCCGCCACAGCGAGGCTGTGGCCGAGCGGATGGATACCGCTGTCAAGGCGATCATCGACGACATCTTCGCGCGTACGGTCGCGCTTCTCGACGCGAACCGGGCGCTGCTGGAGGAAACGTCCCGAGATCTGCTCGACCGCGAGACGCTGGACGAGCCGGACCTTCGGGCCATCGCAGAAAAGGTCTGCACTCAGGAGGTCGAGGCGGCCTGAACACGGAGATCCAGTCCGGACGTTCCGGCTGGGAGCATGACGGAGGTGAAAATGGCAAACGGCATCTGCGATATCTGCAAATCCCGACCTGCCAGCTTTCGTGCGCAGGTCTCTGTCAAAGGTGAACTCAAGGTGATGGAGCTTTGCGACGAGGACTACCGCAGGATCGCCCGACGGCAGGGGCGTAGCGCATCGCCACTGGAATCGCTTTTCGGAGGGCGCTCGCTCTTCGATGAATTCTTTGGCGATGCCGGTGGCCTTTTCGATCGGCTTGGCGGAGATCAGGGGCAACCCATCCCGATCCGACAGGCGGGGCGCACCGCGCGGCGCGGCGGCATCAATATCGCTGACCGCCTGAGCGAACAGGCCAACCGGCTTTTGCAGGAGGCGGGCCAGAAGGCGCATGAATTCGGCCGGATCGAGGTTGATACGGAACACCTTCTGCTGGCGCTAATCGGCTCGGATGTTGTCCGCACGGTGCTGGGGCAGGTAAAGATCGACGCCGACGATCTGTGCCGCCAGATCGAGAGAGAAGCGAAGAAGGGCGACGCAACGGGGGAGAACCGTGGGATCGGCGTCAGCCCGCGGGTGAAGGATGCGCTGAACCGCGCCTTCATCGCCTCGAACGAGCTGGGCCATTCCTATGTCGGCCCCGAACACCTTCTGATCGGTCTCGCCGAAGAGGGCGAGGGCGTGGCGTCGAGCATCTTGAACCGGCTGGGCCTGACGCCGCAGGCGCTACGCCAGCAGGTGACGAAGGTCGTCGGCCAGGGGGCCGAGGAAGGCCGTGTCGAAACCCCGTCGAGCACGCCTGATCTGGATGAATATAGCCGCGATTTGACCAAGCTGGCGCGCGAGGGCAGGCTCGACCCGGTGATCGGCCGGGCGCGTGAAATTGAGACGACGATCGAGGTTCTGGCGCGCCGCAAGAAGAACAACCCGGTGCTGATCGGCGAGCCGGGCGTCGGCAAGACCGCGATCATCGAGGGGCTGGCGCAGCGCATCGTCGCTGGCGAGGTGCCTGAGGCGCTACGCGACAAACGGCTGGTCGAACTCAACATCAACTCGATGGTGGCCGGATCGAAATATCGCGGTGAGTTCGAGGAGCGGGTCCAGAAGATCCTCAAGGAGATCGAGGCCAACAAGGCCGACATGATCCTGTTCATCGACGAGATCCACACCATCGTCGGAGCCGGACAGGGCGGCGGCGAAGGCGGGCTCGACATCGCCAATACGTTCAAGCCGGCGCTGGCCCGCGGCGAGCTGAACCTGATCGGCGCGACCACCCTGAACGAGTACCAGAAATACATTGAGAAGGACGCCGCGCTGGAGCGCCGCTTCCAGCCGGTCTATGTCGATGAGCCGACGGTGGCGCAGACGATCATGATCCTGCGCGGCCTGCGCGACACGCTGGAAAGCCACCACAAGGTGACGATCACCGACGAGGCCATCGTTGCGGCGGCCGAGCTTTCCGACCGCTACGTCACTGGCCGCTTCATGCCCGATAAGGCCATCGACCTGATCGACCAGGCTGCCGCGCGCGTGAAGATCAGCGCTACCGCGCGTCCCGTCGATGTCCAGGAGCTCGAGGCTGAGGTCGCCCAGATCCGGCGCGAGCAGGACTACGCTGCGGGGAGGAAGCAGTTCGACCGTGCTGCTGAACTCAAGAAAGAGCTTGAAGCCAAACAGGTCGAGCTTGACGAGTTGATGGAAACCTGGAAGCGCGACCGGGCCTCTGCGACGGCTGAAGTGCGCGCCGACCACGTGGCGCAGATCGTCTCGAAACTGACCGGCGTGCCGGTGAGCGAGCTGACGACAGAAGAGCGCGAAAAGCTGCTGAAACTCGAGGACAAGTTGCATGAGCGGGTAATCGGCCAGGAAGAGGCGATTCATGCCGTTGCCGATGCCGTGCGACTGGCGCGCGCCGGGCTGCGCGAGGGCTCCGGCCCGACCGCGACCTTCCTGTTCCTCGGCCCGACCGGCGTCGGCAAGACCGAGCTGGCCAAGACTCTGGCGGAGACGATCTTCGGTGATCAGGATGCGATGATCCGCATCGACATGTCCGAATATGGCGAACGTCACGCGGTCGCGCGGCTGGTTGGCGCCCCGCCGGGCTATGTCGGTTACGACGAGGGCGGCCAGTTAACGGAACGGGTCCGGCGCCGGCCCTATTCTGTCGTGCTGCTCGACGAGATCGAGAAGGCGCATGCGGATGTCTATAACATCCTGCTGCAGGTCTTCGACGATGGACGCCTGACCGACGGCAAAGGCCGCGTGGTGGATTTCACCAACACCATCATTATCGCCACGTCGAACCTCGGCTCCGATATCATCCAGCGCAACCTTCGCAAGCGCGGAACCAAGGAGTTCGACGAGGCAGGGCAGAAGGCCGAACTGATGGACGTGTTGCGTGCCCATTTCCGGCCCGAGTTCATCAACCGGATCGACGAAATCATCGTCTTCCATTCTCTGAATCAGTCGGAAATCCGGCAGATCGTCGAGCTGCAGCTGGCCCGTGTCGCCCGCACGGCGCTGACCCAGGGGGTCGAGCTCGACTACGACGAAAGCGTTGCGGAGCATTTCGGAGCGGTGGGTTTCCGGCCAGAGTTCGGCGCCCGCGAGTTGCGACGGCTAATCCGGTCGGAACTGGAGACTGAGCTCGCCCGCGAGATGCTTTCCGGTCGGATCGAGGACGGCGACAAGGTGCGCGTCGCCTGGACCGCGGATGATCAGAAGATCACGTTCCAAAAGCTGGAGAGCGCAGAAGAAACCGAGGCCCTCGGCGAGCCCGGCAATGGCGATAGCGGAGAGGCCGAGCCTGCCGCCGAATGACGGCCCGTGCACCGGCGACGGTAACGCCGCCGGTGCCGCAATCCGAAGAGAGGTAAATCATGATGAAAGGACACAACCGCCCACCGTTTCGACCGAAGATCCCCGGAACTGACCTGGCATCTCCAGACCTGCCGACAGCGTTGATCTACAGGCCAGCTCGCTCGTCCCACACCTCCGCTCCAATCAGGCGGCAGCATTGGATACTCGAGTTTGAGCCGGCCCGGGCGCCGGCCATCGAGCCTCTTATGGGCTGGACCGCAACCGAAGATCCCTATCGTCCGATCCGCCTGACATTCCCTGATCTCGACAGCGCCATCGCCTTCGCGGAACGAAACGACTGGCAGTATATCGTGCGCCACGAGCCGGACAAACGTCGATCCGTGCCACCGCGCCGCTTCTGGTGGGAAACAGTGCCAACCAGCAAGGGAGCCGATGCTCCTGGCGCCCACCGCATCGAGACCGGCCACCGACCGAGTTCCCGGCACCGGCTTCACCGAGGCATCGACGCGGCCAGCGTTCGTGATCTCTCAGCGGAACTCGCGACGGCTGCAGACCCGGTCTGTGAAGCGAGTGCTGAGTCCTTCCCCGCGTCCGACCCACCGGCGTGGATCGGGGCGACTGTCTATGGAAGCGGGCGACGTTGATGCACGCCGACCAGGGGCTGTTGGAGGCCGCCGCGTTACTAGCCATGATGGCTTTTTGCCATGTCGCGATCTGCGCACGGCTTGGCATCCCCGCACTGGTCGGTTTCCTGCTGTCCGGCATTGTGATCGGGCCGTCCGGTCTGGGGCTCATCGCCGAGGGTGCCACACTGACGCTTATCGGTGAGGTCGGGGTGATCCTGCTTCTCTTTGCGCTTGGTCTGGAATTCTCCCTCGACAAGCTCGTGTCGCTCCGGCGGCTGATCTTCGGACTCGGTCTGGTACAGGTGCTCGTAGTTGGAGGGTTGGTCACCGTAGGGCTCCTCGTCTTTACCGAGATCGCGCCGGCGGCAGCGGTTCTGATCGCTGGCGCGGTCGCGATGTCATCGACCGCGCTATGTCTTAAGGTCCTGGCGGGCGGCGATGCGCTCGGAACGCCTCAGGGACGGGTCGCGATCGCTGTTCTGCTGTTTCAGGATCTGGCGGCCGTCGGCTTTCTGGCGTTTCACGATGTCATCGCCGGGGCAGGAGCCGTGGAAAGCGCGCACGACGTCCTGAAGATGGTCGGGGGCATGGGCGTGCTCGTCGGGGCGCTCTTCATCACCCGGTCAATGCTTCAGCGGCTTGCCGGATGGGTCGCAACCCAGGGCGCGGCTGAACTCGCACAGCTTCTTGCCCTGACCGTTGCCTTGCTCGCGGCCATTATTGCGCAGGTTGCGGGTCTTTCGCCGGCGCTCGGTGCCTTCGCTGCCGGCATGATGATCGCCGAGGGCGACGCCCGCCAATTCGTCGAACGGGAAATCAGGCCGTTCCGGGATTTGTTCGTTGGGGTGTTCTTCATCGGTATCGGAACGCAACTCCATATCGGTGCGGTCTGGTCGACATGGCCAACGGTGTTGGCATGGCTTTTTGTGCTCATGGTGGCGAAACTCGCGCTTGTTGTTGCTCTGACCCGCATGTTCGGAGAACAGCTCGAGACTGCGCTTCGCGCGGGCGCCATCCTGGCCCATGGCGGCGAATTCAGCTTGATGCTCATCTCTGTCACGACTGCCTCCGGCCTGTTGCAAGCCAAGATCGCCGACCCTCTGTTCCTCGCGTTGGGGCTGAGCATGCTGATTGGAGCGGTTGTGGTTCGTCGCGCAGCATAAAGCGATCAACGCACACCAAGCACCTGCCTGCTTCGCGTCATATTTTTGCGCGCCGGAGGGGGTTGAAACTCCAAAGTCGATTTCTAACTGAACTTTTCGCAGGGGTTCCCTGCTATCTGACATCGCTGTTTTGCGCAGGAGGTTTTGCCGGGCAAGGCCATCTCGCGTTCCGGAACCATGGTCCGGCGGATGGCAGTGATCTTGTATCACGACTGTCCGAATTCGAGATGCCACATCCGGCGGTCATGCCCAGGCGGGGTGATCGTAGACGACCTTCTCGCGTCCATTGTTGAGGCTTCGCTCAGAAGAGGAGGTTTTGCCGATGAAGATCGCACAGATCGCACCGCTGGAAGAAAGCTGTCCGCCGCGTCTCTATGGGGGAACAGAAAGGATCGTCTCCTATCTCACCGAAGAACTGGTCAGGCAGGGCCATGAAGTCACGCTGTTCGCCAGCGGCGACAGCCGGACCAAGGCCCACCTGGTCCCGTGCAGCAAGGAAGCGCTCCGGCTCGATCCGAACGTGAAGAACTCGCTGCCTTGGCATGTCGCCATGCTGGAGGAAGTCCGCTTGCGGGCCGATGAATTCGACGTGCTGCATTTTCACATCGACTTCCTGCACTATCCCATGGCGCGCGCATTCGCCGATCGCATGGTGACGACCATGCACGGCCGGCTCGACGGGCCTGATCTTCGTCCCTTCTATGCGACCTTCCCGAACTATCCGCTCGTTTCGATCTCGGACGACCAGCGCCGTCCGCTGCCCTTCGTGAACTGGGCAGGAACAGTTTATCACGGTCTTCCCAAGACTCTGCTGCGCTTCACCGAACGCCCGAACGGAGACTATCTTGCTTTCCTCGGACGGATTTCGCCGGAGAAACGCCCGGACCGCGCCATCGAAATTGCGGCGCGGGCGGAGATGCCACTGAAAATCGCCGCCAAGATAGGCGATGCGGATCGCAAGTATTGGGAAGAGATCATAGCACCAATGGTCGACGCCCACGACAATGTCGAGTTCATCGGAGAGATCAACGAGAAGCAAAAGGCCGAATTTCTCGGGAACGCGCGGGCGCTGCTCTTCCCGGTCGACTGGCCCGAACCTTTCGGCTTGGTGATGATCGAGGCCATGGCCTGCGGCACGCCTGTAATCGCATGGGCGAATGGCTCAGTGCCTGAGATCGTGGAGCCAGGGCTGACCGGCTATGTCGTGCACTCGCTGGAGGACGCTGTCGCGGCCGTCAGCAAGCTGGACCGTATCAGCAGAGGAATCGTGCGCGAGACGTTCGAAGAACGCTTCACCGCGGATCGCATGGCGCGCGACTATGTCGAAATCTATCGCGGGTTGCCGGGCGTCGAGGCTGTTACGATGCCGCTCCCGCATATGCTCGGCGGCCATGGGGCCCATGTCCTGCATGCAGCGGAATGAGTGCGAAGGAGAGTAAGATGACCGAGGCGCTGCAACAAACGGGCTTGCGTGCGTCGCAACTGGTCGCGCCGCCGGCGCAATTCTTCATCCCGGCGGCAGCCTCCTTGCAGGAGCGGCGGCCACGAACCCTGAAGCACGGCGATACCTTCGCCGTGTTCGATCACAATGGCGATGTGCTCTCGGGGCCGGGCAGCCCCGAGGGCCTGTTCCATCGCGACACCAGGTATCTCTCGCATTACTATCTGACCATCGGGGGAGAGCGGCCCATGCTGCTCTCGTCCACATTGCGCGACGATAACGCCACGCTGACCTGCGATCTGACGAATCCCGATCTTTATGACGAAACCGGTCGCTGTCTGATTGCGCATGATCGCATCCACATGCGCCGGACGCGGTTTCTCTGGCAGGGCACGTGTTATGAGCGGCTGGCGGTACGCAATTTCGACGAGGCCCCACATGAGATTACCTTGGAAATCGCCTTTGATGCCGATTTCGCGGATATTTTTGAGGTCCGTGGCCGGGTACGGGCCCACCGGGGAACGTCGCTCTTGCCGGAGGTGGATGGCTCGCACGTGCTCTTGTCGTACCGGGGGCTCGACCACAATCCACGTAGCACCGCGCTGCGTTTCGATCCTGCGCCTGCGCAGCTTGAGCCGGGGAAAGCCGTCTACCGTCTGAGCCTCGCCCCCGGCGAAACGCGTTCGCTCTTTATCGAGATCGGCTGCGACGTGAATGGGGCCGAGGATCCTCCGTCGCGCCTGTTTTTCCGCTCCTTGCGGGACGCGCGCCGCGCACTCAGACGTTCATCTTCCCGCGCAGCCACGGTGCAAAGCTCCAACGAGATATTCAACGAGACCATGCGCCGTTCGGTCTCGGACCTCTACATGCTCATGACCGATACGGAGCAGGGGCCCTATCCCTATGCGGGCGTGCCCTGGTTTAGCACCGTGTTCGGGCGCGATGCACTGATCACCGCCTGGGAAATGCTCTGGCTCGACCCGGCGGTCGCGCGGGGCGTTTTGCTGCATCTTGCGGCCAACCAGGCGACGGAATTCGATCCGGATACCGATGCCGAGCCAGGCAAGATCCTTCATGAAGCGCGTTATGGCGAAATGGCGGAAACCGGCGAAGTTCCGTTCCGGCGCTATTACGGCAGCGTGGATTCGACACCGCTGTTCGTGATGCTCGCCGGGGCGTATTTCGAACGCACCGGCAATCGGGAGGTGCTGGAAACACTCTGGCCGCATGTCCGTGCGGCGCTCGATTGGATCGAGACCTATGGCGATCGGGACGGCGACGGTTTCGTGGAATACGAGAGGCGCAGCGACAAGGGGCTCGCCAACCAGGGGTGGAAGGACAGTCATGATGCGGTGTTTCACGCCGATGGGACGCTGGCCAAGGGGCCGATCGCGCTTTGCGAAGTGCAGGGCTACGTCTATGCCGCCCGGCTGGCCGCGGCCGAGATCGCACGGGAACTCGGTCATGACGGGATCGCGCAAGAGCAGGCGCGAAAGGCCTCGGAACTCAAGTCCCGTTTCGACGCGGCGTTCTGGGACGATGAGCTTGGGACCTATGTGCTCGCCCTCGATGGTGACAAACGGCCCTGCCGGGTGCGCAGTTCGAACGCGGGCCATCTGCTCTGGACGGGGATCGTCCCGGAGGAACGCGCCGAAACGGTCGTTGGAGCCCTGATGGGGCCGTCGTCTTTCTGCGGGTGGGGGGTGCGGACCGTTGCCGCGGGTCAGGCGCGATACAATCCGATGAGCTATCACAACGGTTCGGTCTGGCCGCATGACAATGCGCTGATCGGGGCGGGGCTGGCGCGCTACGGGTTCCGTGAACAGGCCGCACGGATTTTCGAGGGCATCTTCTCTGCGGCCACCTACATCGACCTGCGACGGTTGCCGGAGCTGTTCTGCGGTTTTCCGCGCCGCGAGACGCAAGGTCCTACCTTCTACCCGGTGGCCTGTACGCCGCAGGCCTGGGCGGCGGGAGCGCCGCTGTTGCTGCTTCAGGCCTGTCTCGGGCTGCGCTTCGACGCCGAGGCGCGGCAGGTGATCTTCGAGCAACCGATCCTTCCGGAGTTCTTGGGAGAGGTCGTCCTGCGTAATCTGCGCCTCGATGGCGGATCCGTCGATGTGGCTCTGCGCCGGTCCGGCACCCACGTGGTTGCCGACGTTCTGCGTCGTGACGGACCGGTTCGGGTTATCGTGACCACCTGAAGAGACGGGCTGGCATCGTCCTGAATGCCAGCCCGATTTCTGTTACAGCAGATCGTCTTCTTCCTGATCGGCTTCGAGCAATTCTACCAACCGTGCGACCCGGCCCGATGGGAAGGGGCTATGGGCATCGACCTGCGCTTCATCCGACTCGACCCAGGCCTTGGCACGGGCAAGCTCGGAGGCGTCAGCGCCGGTGCGCAGAATATCAGACAGAAGTGTAGGATCCGTGCCGGGCCCCAGGATTCTTTTCACGTCGTTCTCGGTCATGATCTCCTCCTTTCGAATGCCACAAGGAAGCAAGAGAAATATAGGAGATCTGTTCGTAGAAAAAAGTTTTCGAGCATCCTCTTGAAACCGTAAGGTGCTGTTCCAAATCACTTTATGCAGATCGCCCAGATGGGGATCGGCCATGAAGCGGGACATCGCTCCTGCGGTGCTCCCGATGTCTGTACCCATGTTGCTCAAAGGAGGATATGGCTATGGCAACGACACTTGATTTTGCACCTCTGTTCCGTTCGAGCGTTGGCTTCGACCGTATGATCGACGCGCTTGAGGCCGCCCGGCGGGTGGAGACGCTCGACAACTGGCCACCTTATGACATCGTCAAGACCGGCGAGGACGACTATCGCATCGACATGGCGGTGGCGGGCTTTGCCGACGACGATCTGACCCTGACCCAGGACAAGAACATGCTGATCGTGTCGGGCCGCAAGGAGATGCCCGAAGGGGACGACGGTGCCAGCTATCTCTATCGTGGCATCGCCGGCCGGTCATTCGAACGCCGGTTCGAACTGGCCGATCACGTCCGGATCGAAGGGGCCACGCTGTCGAACGGCCTGCTGACCGTCGAGCTCAAGCGCGAGGTCCCCGAGGAACTCAAACCGCGTCGGATCGAGATCGCGTCGCCTGAGGCGACCGAGGGTCCTGAGACCAGGCAGCTCGAGACAGCTCCAGAGCCGGAACCTGTCGCGGCCTGAACCAGCTTGGACCCAGAACGGGACGTTCCGGCCGCTCGGGTGGCGGCCGGACGCCCTTCCTGCAAACTGGAGGCTAAGAGATGAACGTGATCAGCGGAGATTTCACAGCACAATCACATGTCTCGCCGATCCCGGCCCAGGCCGGTTCGCGACCAGACTGGGACTCTGCTCTGCCGGACGATGCGGTTGCCCGGATCTGGAAACCGTCGAAATCGGCGATGACCTCAGGGCGAGCGCGTACCAAGGCATGGAAGATGAGCTTTCCGCGCCGGACCGGTCCTTGGCTCGAGCCTTTGATGGGCTGGACGGGTGGGGACGACACGATCCAGCAGATCGACTTGAGCTTTCCGACGCTGGACGCCGCTATTCGCCATGCAAAGCGTCTGGGGGTGGCTTACGAGGTGCATCTGCCGGCAGGCGAAGCCGCGCGCGGTGCCGCCCGGGCATGGGACAGGCAGGCCGGGCTGTGGTCCGATGCCACGCTCTCTCGGCTCGGACTGTCGGAGATGCGGCAAACCTATCGTGACGCGATGGCCGGCGCAAAAGGGCGCGGCGATCCGAAAGGCGGCGATGATGGGCGTTCTCCCATCGAAGTTGCTTTGGACGCCAGTCTGTCGTTGGAGGCTCGCCGTTCTATCCTGATGAACTGGGCCTATACGGAGTATCTTCAGGATCTGGCCAGCACCGAAGGCATGCCGGAAAACCAGCGTGAATCGCAGCTTGCCGAGGTTGAACGAGCGCTGTTGGCGCTTGAAGCGGCGGTGGCCGCCGACGGCATGTATCCGCCTGTCGAGGCAGGGAGGGCGGCATGAATCCCTTCGTTGCAATCGATGCCCAGCAGGCGGTGCCTGATCGTTTCGCTCTGGTCCTCGCCGCGAGCGCCCGCAGCCGGGCGCTGAAGGCCGGGGCAGAACCTCGGGTCGAACCTAAACGGCAAGCCACCGAAGAGCTTGCCTTGGAAGAGATCGCGACCGGTGCGATTTCGCAGAAGGAACTGCTTCCCTTCCTGCCTGCGCCGGCGCCCAAGCGGCTGGCTCGGCCGCAGTGAATCCCTGGTGGAGAGAAAGGAGGTAACACCATGAGCAAGACCTGGACCACCAACTATGACAAGCTTGGCGACGGCATCAGCCTTCTTGCGGGCCTGGCCCTCGCTGGGTTGTCTTTCGCCGTCACGATGACCGACATCGCCTTCTGGAGCGCCCTGCTGACAGGCGGCCTGATCGCGGTGCTTGCCGCAATTGCGCTTTGGCGGCCGCATGAAGGGCTCGACTGGGCGCGTATGGTTGCGGGTGTCTGGGCTGCGATCAGCCCATGGGCTCTCGTAGCCGGCTTCACGCTCGGTATCGCACTCGCCCATGTGGCTCTCGGCGCGCTCGCGCTGGCCTTTCCCGCCTGGCGGCGCTGGAAGAACGACGGCTGTAGCTCGGCACTAACCGCCTAGTCCGGTTGCCGGCCCCAAGAGCGGGCCGGCAATACCCATTATTCGCCACAAGAAGTCTTGCGGAAGCTAGTTTTTGTCGGATGGTAGGAAGCTTCATCCGTCGTGAGGCGATCCCGCGGAGGGGATCGCAGCTTGCCGGCCCGAGATGCCACCGTGACCGCTGCAGTTTCGCGCGGACAGCCAAAGCGACATGCCCCGGCGCAGATATGTGCGGCGTTTATGAGCCGACGGCGCGCCGAATTGGTGATCGCACGACCACGCGCCACAAACGGTCATTCGAATGCCTGTGAGACGCCATGAAGATTATGGTATGCCTGTCCCACGATGGTAGCGAATGCGCCAGGGCGGGCTACCATGAGGCGCAACAGATACTCAGCGGTTTCCGAAACGGGCTTTGGCCTCGTCTGTCACCGGCATGTAGAGGCTGACCAGGTTTCCTTCCGGATCGCGCAGTTGGAAGGTCTGATTGCCCCAGGGCAACAGCTTTGGCGAGTGGACAACCTCAGTAAGCCCTTTCAGCCGTTCGAACTCCGCCTCCAGGTCGGCCACCTGCAGCTCGATGATCGCGGTGCGGTTGGCACCCGGCTCGGCCGACCCTGCCTGGAAAAGCGCGACGGTTTCAACGCTGCCAATCGCCAGGGTCGCGGATGGCGTCACGATCTCGGCAAAGACCGGGGCCAGCCAGTCGGCCTTCAGGCCGGTAAGCGTTTCGTAAAAGGCGACAAGGCCATTGATGTCGCGCGCGATAAGGCGAAGAGAGGCGAATTTCATACGGGTCTCCTGTTTGCCCGATCCGTGATCGGGGAAGACGCCTTGTAGAGGGGGCCTGCTGCCAGCATTGTGGCAACAGGAAACCAGGATGCGCAGCGCCGACCGCCTTTTTCAGATCATTCAGATCCTGCGCCGCAGCTCGCGGCCGGTGACGGCTGCGGCCATCGCGGGCGAGATCGAGGTGTCACGGCGCACGGTCTATCGGGATATTGCCGAGCTGATCGGCCAGAGGGTCCCGATCCAGGGCGAGGCGGGTCTGGGTTATGTGTTGGCGGACGACTACGAGATGCCGCCTCTGGCGCTGACACCGGAAGAGGCCGAGGCGCTCGCCCTTGGCGCGCAATGGGTCGCGCAGCATCCGGACCCGGCGCTTGCCCGGCTGGCGCAGGATGCCTTGTCGAAGATCCGCTTCGCCGTGCCCGAAGGCAGCCGTTTCGTGCTGGAGCAGCCGACGCTGGGCCTCCGTCCGGTCGACGCGGCGCCGGATGAAAGGCCGGATACGACGCTGGTACGCGATGCGCTTCGGCGGGGGCGCGTGCTTTCCTTCACCTACCGTTCACTTGAAGGCGCGGTGAGCCGGCGCAACGTCTGGCCCATCCTGCTGGGTTATGACGATACGCATTGCCTGCTGATCGCCTGGTGCGAGCAACGCGACGCGATCCGGCATTTCCGGCCCGAGCGCATGTCCGAGATCACGGTGCTGGAGCGCAAGCCGCCGCGGCGTCGCCATGACCTGCTTCGGATATGGCAGGAGACCAGACAAGGCGCACTTGCCGATCTGGCGGCCAGACGACCCGGCGGAACAGAGTGAGACGGGCGGCGACCCGCTCCGGCACATGGTGCCTAGGGTCAGGACTCGTTCTGGCTCATAGCCAGAACAAGACGGTTGCGGCGAGCATGATGGCTGAGAAGAAGGTTTCCGGGCACCGGTCGTATCGGGTGGCGACACGCCTCCAATCCTTCAACCGCCCAAACATGATCTCGATGCGGTTGCGCCGTTTGTAGCGCCGCTTATCATATTTGACGGCCTTCTTGCGGGATCTCCTGCCGGGGATGCAGACCTTTATCCCCTTGTCTTTCAAGGCATCTCTAAACCAATCGGCGTCATAGCCTCTGTCGGCCAGAAGCCACCCCGCCTTCGGCAGGCTGCCCAGCAGCGCTGCCGCGCCGGTGTAATCGCTGACCTGACCAGCCGACATGAAGAACCCAATCGGTCGTCCTTTGGCATCGGAAACCGCGTGCAGTTTGGTGTTCATGCCGCCTTTGGTTCGTCCGATCTGGCGCGCAGGCCCCCTTTTTTGACCCGTAGGCTCGACGCCGTGCGGTGCGCCTTGAGGTAGGTCGCGTCGATCATGATAGTCTTGTGTCCGGCGCGCTCGGTAGCCAGGCCCACCATGATCCGGGCGAAGACCCCATTGTCGCTCCAGCGCTTCCACCGGTTGTAGAGGGTTTTCGCCGGGCCGTATTCCTTCGGCGCGTCACGCCAGCGTAAACCATTGCGATTGATGAATATTATGCCGCTCAGAACGCGGCGGTCATCGACGCGGGGCTTGCCATGGCTCTTCGGAAGGAAGGGTTTGAGGCGCTCCATCTGGGCGTCAGAAAGCCAGTAAAGGTTGCTCATCGGTCAGGTCTCCTTACAGAGCCTGAATCACGACAATGGCCTGAAATCAATGGGTCCTGAACCTAGTCTTCGGGGCACCCGAAGGCGAGCGATCCCTGCACGCTTTCCGACCCCAGGCCCTCGAGGGTCTCGTCATGCGCCGCAAGGATCCGCTCGGCCCCGGCGAGGAAACGCTCGCCCGCGACGGTCAGCGCCAGGCCGGACCCCATCCGGTGAAACAGCCTGTCGCCGACAATCGCCTCCAGCCGCTTGATCTGAAGGCTGACCGCCGATTGCGTACGCCCGACGCGCTCGGCCGCGGCGCGGATCGAGCCGGCACGGGACACAGCGATGAAGCTGCGCAGAAGGGCGATGTCGAGCGTCGGCATGGGTATGAGAATGACTCGATTCTGAATGCAAGGAAATGAATTATCCTTGATTTGCGATTGGCGATAGCATGGCCTCGCAACGCAATGGAGAGCGCCATGACCGATACGCCCCGAAACGACCGGTTCTGGTCCGATGTCTCGGACCATGTGATGCACTACGGTCCGGTCTTTGAGCGGCGGATCATCGAGCGCGCCGAGGGCAGCTTCGTCTATGACAGCGAGGGCACCGCGATCCTCGACTTCACCTCGGGGCAGATGAGCGCGCTGCTTGGCCATTCCCACCCGGAGGTGGTGCGCGTCGTGCGCGATCAGATCGGCCGGCTGGATCACCTGTTCAGCGGGATGCTCTCCCCGCCGGTCGTCGAACTGTGCGCCCGGCTCGGCCGTATGGTGCCCGGGCTTGAAAAGGCGATGCTGTTGTCGACCGGCGGCGAGGCTAACGAGGCCGCAATCCGCCTGGCCAAATGCGTGACCGGCAAGCACGAAATCGTCGCCTTTTCCAAGAGCTGGCACGGCATGACCGGCAGCGCGGCCTCGGCCACCTACAGTGCCGCGCGCAAGGGCTACGGGCCGGCCTCGGTCGGCGCCTTTGCCATTCCCGCGCCGCAGGAATATCGTCCGCGCTTCCGGCACGCCGATGGCAGCCTCGACTGGCAGACCGAACTGGACGATGCCTTCGCCCTGATCGACGCCCAATCGACCGGCAGCCTTGCGGCCTTCATCGCCGAGCCGATCCTGTCCTCGGGCGGGATCATCGAATTGCCGATGGGTTATCTGACCGCGCTCAAGCGCAAATGCGAGGAGCGCGAGATGCTGCTGATCCTCGACGAGGCGCAGACCGGCATCGGGCGCACCGGCACCATGTTCGCTTTCGAGCGCGACGGCGTGACGCCGAACATCCTGACATTGTCCAAGACGCTGGGGGCGGGACTGCCGCTGTCGGCGGTGCTGACCAGCCGTGAGATTGAGGAGGCGGCGCATGAACGGGGCTTCATCTTCCTGACCACGCATGTCTCGGATCCGCTGCCGGCGGCGGTGGGGCTTGCGGTGCTGGACGTGGTCGCGCGCGACGGGCTGATCGCGCGGGCGACCGAGGCCGGCGGGCGCCTGAGCGACGGGATGCGCGCGCTTCAGCAGCGCTACGATTGCATCGGCGACGTGCGCGGGCGCGGATTGCTGCTCGGACTCGAGATCGTGACGGATCGCGCCAGCAAGCAGCCGGACCTTGCCATGGGCGACCGGATCGCGGCCGCGGCGATGGCGCGCGGCTTGAGCATGAACATCGTCAAGGTCCCGGCGATGGGGGCGGTGTTCCGCATCGCGCCACCTTTGACGGCGAGCGATGCAGAGATCGACATGGGGCTCGATATCATGCGCGAGGCAATCGAGCATGCCACGAGGGCGTCTTAGACTTGGGTCTCGGAGCCAGAACAAGACAATTGCACCGGGCATGACTGTGGAGACGAGGGGTCTGGCACAACGGTCTTGTCTGGCGGGCGATGCGTCTCCGGTCGTGTAACCTGGAAAATTGAGGTGGAGCGGTTCAGCGACACCAAGCGTTGGCGGGGCGGGCGGGGCCGAAACGGACCACGTGGCTGCGCGCCCCGGCGGGCGCGCAGGAAGGTCGTTTATCCCAGCCGTTCCAGGAAGATCACGTTGTCCTCGACCGTTTCTCCCTGAACCTCGGCCCGGGTGCCGGTGCGCGCGATGGCGCAGACGCAAAGCCTCCGCCACTGACGGGGATCGAGCGCGGGCGCGTGGCCAGTCCTGCGGTGATTGCAGGAAGCTGGCGACCACGAGGTCGAAGCTGCCTTTCGGGAAGGTTTCGGCCAGATCGTGTTCTTCGAAACGGATATTCCCGGCCAGTTCGGCGCGGCTGGCGCTATCCGACGCATAGGCGAGCGCCACGGCGGAGACGTCCACCGCCGTCACCCGCCAGCCCTGCTGGGCCAGCCAGAGCGCATCGTCCCCTCGGCCGCAGCCCAGTTCCAGCGCACGCCCTGGCGCCAGCGGACCGGCGAACTGGGACAGGACGAGCCCGGGCTTGCCGGATGTCTCGCCGGTCTTTTCGCGGTATCGGTCGTTCCAGAAGTCTCGGGTTGTCTGTTGCATGGCGATGCTCCTTCAGGCCGCAGCGGTCAGATCGGGATCGAAGATCAGTGAGCGATGCGCGGCGGCGCCTGCCATCACGCCCGCCGCCGCGGCGATCGTGGCATTGGGCATGGGGCTGGCAAGGTCGCCGGCGGCGAAGACGCCGGGCTGGCTGGTGGCCTGCATCGGGTCGACGGCCACATAGGGGCCGGTCGGTCCGTCCTTCATGGTGCAGCCTAGCTGCGCAGCCAGATCGCAGGAGGGCGCTGTGTCCGGCGCCAGGAACAGCCCCGCCAGCGCGATCTCACGACCGTCATCCAGCCGCACACCGTCCAGCGCCGGGGCGGTGCCGATCAGCGCCGCGACAGGCGTTTCCTCGACCGTGACGCCCCGGGCGGTCAGGCCCTGCCGCTGTTCCCTGGTCAGCACGAGCGCCCCTTGCGTGAAAAGCGTGGTCGGCCCCCAGTCGGGCAGCAGCATCGCCTGATGCAGCGCCGCCTCGTCGCGCGCCAGAACGCCGACCGGCCCGCCGTTCAGCTCATAGCCGTGGCAATAGGGGCAATGCAGTACCGTGGCCCCCCAGCGTTCGGACAGACCCGGCAGATCGGGCAGGCTGTCGCGCACGCCGAAGGCCAGCACCAGCCGCCGCGCGGTGATGTCTCTACCCTCTGCCAATGCCACCCGAAATCCGCGTTCCTCGCGCGCAGCCGAGACCGCCGCGCCGTCCCGGAAGGACAGGGTAGGGTAGGCCGCGAGTTCGTGTCTGAGCGCGGCGCGGATGTCCTGCGGAGTGCGCCCGTCCTGCCCGGGAAACCCGTGCGAGGCTGTGGCAAAGCGGTTACGGGGGGCGCCGGTGTCGAGAACGCAAACGCGTCTGCGGGCGCGCGCAAGCTGCATCGCGGCGGCCAGCCCGGCAAAGCTGCCGCCGATGACGAGAACATCGTGATCCATGGTGGTTCCCTTTAATGTATCACTGAAAGTTACGTGATTCGGTGCGTCACTTCAAGACATGAAACTTTCATTGTTACGTGATTGCTGCTAAGGAGCCTGAAGAGGCAAGGAAAGGAAACCCCATGGCGCGCGATCTTCGTATGTCCCGGATGCTGCACGTCTTGATCCACATGGACCGACATGTCGGGCGTGCCACTTCGGAACAGATCGCGCAGATGATCTCGACCAACGCCGTGGTGGTGCGCAGGATGATGGCGGGGCTGCGCGAGCGGGGGATCGTGTCGTCGGAAAAGGGTCATGGCGGTGGCTGGCAGCTTGCTTGCCCGCTGGCCGAGATCAGCTTGCGCGACGTCTACGAGGCGGTCGGCCACCCGCCGCTGTTCAACATTGGACCGCAGGCGGATCCGTCGCCCTGTCTGGTCGAGCAGGCGGTCGACGCGCGGCTCGATGCGACGCTGGCAGAGGCCGAGACACGGCTGCTGGCGCAATTCGCCGCGATCACGGTGGAGGAGGTCGCGCAGGATTTCGAGCGTCGTTTCGAAGAAAGCGGCCATACGGTGCCGTTCCCTTGGCATGGCGCGACGGGGGAATGATCGGTGGTGGCACTATCTGTGCCGAGATTGCAGCGATGTGAGCCGCCAGAAGTCATTTCCAGATGTGAAGGCTAGGCAACCCTACTTGCCGCGAGCGCATGGAGACCTTCCGGACGAATGTGGGTGTAGCGGCGCAGCATTTTCCAGTCCTTGTGCCCGGTGACAAGGGCAACCTGTTCAATGGTGAAACCTGCCTCGAACAGTCGACTGGTCGCTTCGTGGCGCAGATCATGAAAATGCAAATCCTCGATGCCCAAGGTACGGCAGACCCGTCGGAATGCCGTGCCGATTGAGCGTCCGTTGTAAGGGAAGATTCTGCCGCGACTGCCCACCAGCGCACGTTGTTCTTCGATCAACGCGCAGGGGTCGTAACCAGAAACGGACAGCAGCGGGATGCGTTGGTCGTTGCCCGTCTTGCGGCGAGGGTCTTTGCGGTCCCGGATGAGCAGCATTTTGGTTCGAGGGTTGTAGTCTTCCCATCGCGCCCGAGAGATTTCATCTTGTCGCATGGCCGTCGCGATGGCGAAACGAACGACGCGCGCTACGGTGATGAACTGTCGTGGGTTGCTTTCAAGCGCCTTCAGGATCGCGTCGATCTCCTCTTCGCTCGGCCGACGATCCCGTTCGTTGCCTTTGCCCACCAGTCCGAGCCGGGTGAGCGCAATCCGAGCGAGATCGACTCCTTCGGTTGGTGCGATGATGCCGTGAACGGCGGCAGCATGCGAAAGGATCGTCTTGATGTATCCGAGGTCGATGCCAACCGTTACCGGGCCAGCCCCTTCCTTGGCGCGCTGGCGACCGAACTCGACGAGCTTTTCCCGGCTCAGCTCGGCGGGTTTCAAAGCCCCGAGGCGCAGCGCAAGAAAATCCAGGCTCGCGGCTTTCGACCGGCCGAGCGTTCTCCCGACTTCCGCCAGATCCGCTCTGTGAAGATCGATAAGGTCTCCGAATGTCTTGGCCGCACCAACGCCAATGTGTATAGGTTCCCCCCGATCGATCTTGCCCTCAATGGTCCGCGCCCAAAGCTCCGCGTCACCGCGGCGCAGGAAGGATTCACTGACGTAGTGCCCTTTGCGTCTGACCTGGACTCGCCAGGAGCCCGAAGGAAGCTTTGATATGGTCGCCATTTCGTGTGCTCTATGTGTGCAGTGCGCGGTCGAAACGTGGCGAAAAGGGGCGTATTGGGTCGTAAACTGGAGTGCACACGCCGCCGCGCAATGAGTTGATACTACTGGAAAAATGACGAAATATCAAGCACATAGACTTGCCATTGCGCCTATGATGGACTGGACCGACCGGCACTGCCGCGTCTTTCATCGCCAGATCTCGCGCCACGCGCTCCTTTACACCGAGATGGTGACCGCCCCCGCGGTGGTGCATGGCAAACGCGCCCAGCTGCTCGACTTCTCGCCCGCGGAACATCCGGTCGCGCTGCAGCTCGGCGGCTCGGACCCGGCAGAGCTCGCCCTGGCCACCCGCATCGCCGCGGACTGGGGCTATGACGAGATCAACCTCAATTGCGGTTGCCCCTCCGACCGGGTGCAGTCGGGCGCCTTCGGGGCGGTGCTGATGAAGACCCCGGAACTGGTGGCGCGCTGCGTGAGCGCGATGATCGCCGCGAGCCCGGTCGAGGTCACGGTGAAATGCCGCATCGGCGTCGACGATCAGGTGCCCGAAGAGGTGCTGCCCGACTTCCTGCGCCGGGTCTCGGCGGCGGGCGTGCGCCGCTTCACCATCCATGCCCGCAAGGCCTGGCTGCAGGGGCTGAGCCCGAAGGACAACCGCGAGATCCCGCCGCTCGACTATCCGCTCGTCCATGCGATGAAGGCGGAATTCCCGGATCTGCACCTCTCGATCAACGGCGGCATCGCCACGCTGGCCGAGGCCGAGGCCCAGCTCGCCGCCGGGCTGGACGGGGTGATGATCGGCCGCGCCGCCTATCACCAGCCGATGGAGGTGCTGGGCGGTGCCGATGCCGCGATCTGGGGCGAAGGGACGCCCGCCGATCCCTTCGAGGTCGCCGAGGCGATGAAACCCTATATCGACGCCCATCTTGCTGCGGGCGGGCGGCTGCATCAGATCACCCGCCACATGCTGGGCCTGTTCCACGGTCGCCCGGGCGCGCGCGGCTGGCGTCGGGTGCTGTCCGAAGGGGCAACGCGCGACGGTGCGGGGCTTGCGCTTTACGAGACCGCTCTGGCAGAAGTGGCGCGACCCGCATGAGCCCGGGCGCGCAGGAGGACCGCATGACCCATCTCGACACGCTTTTGCCGCTGCTGCTGATCCTGATGGCGGTCGGCGCCCTCGCTGGCATCCTCGCCGGGCTTCTCGGCGTCGGCGGCGGCATCGTTCTGGTGCCGGCCTTCTACTACCTCTTCGCCGGGCTCGGCTACGGCTCGGACAACCTGATGCAGGTCTGCGTCGCGACCTCGCTTGCCACGATCATCGTCACCTCGATCCGCTCGGTGCTGGCGCACAACCGCCGCGGCGCCGTCGACTGGACGATCCTGAAGCAATGGGCGCCGCCGATCGCCATCGGCGCGGTCGCCGGCGTCCTGGTCGTTGCGCAGCTGCGCACGCAGACGCTGCAGCTGATCTTCGGCGTGCTGGTGTTCTGCATCGCCTGCTACATGGCCTTCGGCAAGGCAAGCTGGCGGATCTCGGATCACCTGCCGGGCGGGATCTTCCGCGCCTGGTTCGGGCCGCTGATGGGCTTCGCCTCGGTGCTCCTTGGCATCGGCGGCGGCTCGATCGGCACGCCGATGCTGACGCTGCACGGGGTGCCCATTCACCGCGCGGTGGCGACGGCGGCGGGCTTTGGCGTGACCATCGCCGCGCCCTCGGCGGTGGCCTTCCTGCTGACAAAGGTGCCCGATGCGCCACCCTACACGATCGGCGCGATCAACGTGCCGGCCTTCTTCGTGGTGATCGCGATGACGATGATCACCGCGCCCTGGGGCGCGGCACTCGCGCACCGGCTCGACCCGAAGAAGCTCAAGCGCGTCTTCGCGGGCTTCCTGATGCTCGTCGCGCTGAACATGCTGCGCAAGGCGCTGTTCTGAGCCCCCCGGCTTTTTCCTGGTGAAAATACTCCGGGGTGTGGGGCAGAGCCCCACGCCTCACTTCACGCCTTGCGCCTTCGCCGCATTCCAAAGCGCGTCCATCTCGGCCAGATCACTCTCCGCCGGGGCCTTGCCGCGCGCTTTCAGCGCGTCCTCGATATAGTTGAACCGACGGGTGAATTTCCCATTCGCCGCGCGCAGGCAGGCCTCGGGATCAAGCCCCAGATGCCGGCCGAGGTTCACCATCACGAACAGCAGATCGCCATATTCCTCGGCGATCTCCTCGGGCCCAAGGCTCTCGCGCGCCTCGTTCAGCTCGCGCGCCTCCTCGGCGATCTTGTCGATCACCTCGGCGGTCGAAGGCCAGTCGAAGCCCACCCGCGCCGCCCGGTTCTGCAGTTTCAGCGCCCGGCTCAGCGCCGGCAGGCCAAGCGCCACACCGTCGAGCACGCCCCGCTCGGCCCGGCCCGCGCGCTCGGCCGCCTTGATCTTTTCCCAGTCGACGGTCTGCTCGGCCGCCGACTTGTCACGGCTCTCGTCGCCGAAGACATGCGGATGGCGCGAGATCATCTTGGCGTTGATCGCACGCAAGACGCCCGCGAGGTCGAACAGGTCCTTCTCGGCCGCCATCCGGGCGTGAAACACCACCTGCAGCGCCAGATCACCGAGCTCGCTTTCCAGCTCGTCCCAGGCGCCGCGCTCGATCGCGTCGGCGACCTCATGCGCCTCCTCGATGGTATAGGGCACGATCGAGGCGAAATCCTGCTCTAGATCCCAGGGGCAGCCGGTCTCCGGGTCGCGCAGGCAGTCCATGATCGCCGCCAGCCGGCGCATCTGCGCCCCCGCATCCCCCGCCTCGTCGAACAGCATCGGATCGTCCGGTTTCGCCATTGCCCTTGCCTCCTGAAAGGATCATCTAGGTCAGTATCCCTTCCCGGAGATCAGAGTCCACCATGCCCGTCATCAACCGCATCGCCGCCCTTGCCCCGGAGATGGCCGAATGGCGACACTGGCTGCACCGCCACCCCGAGCTCGAATTCGACCTGCCGAAGACCTCGGCCTTCGTCGCGGCGAAGCTGCGCAGCTTCGGCGTCGACGAGATCCACGAGGGCGTGGCGCGCTCGGGCATCGTCGCGGTGATCCGCGGTCGCGCGGCAGGCCCGGCGATCGGGCTGCGCGCCGACATGGACGCGCTGCCGATCGAGGAGATCACCGGCAAGGACTATGCCTCCGAACACCCCGGCCGGATGCATGCCTGCGGCCATGACGGGCACACCACGATGCTGCTGGGCGCGGCACGCTACCTCAGCGAGACGCGCAATTTCGCCGGCTCCGTCGTGCTGCTCTTCCAGCCCGCCGAGGAAGAGGGCGGCGGCGGCGAGGTGATGGTGCGCGAGGGCGTGATGGAGCGCTTCGCCATCACCGAGGTCTACGGCATCCACAACGCGCCGAACCTGCCGCTCGGCCATTTCCAGACCACGCCCGGGCCGCTGATGGCGGCGGTCGATACCGCCTGGGTCACCGTCACCGGCCGCGGCGGCCATGGCGCGACGCCGCAGGTCTGCGCCGATCCGGTCGTCGCCATCGCCGGCATGGTCGGCGCGCTGCAGACGATCGTCAGCCGCAATGTCGCCGCGCTCGAACAGGCGGTGGTCTCGGTGACCGAGATCCACGTCGGCACGGCGAACAACATCATCCCGGAAAGCGGCTGGTTCGCGGCGACGATCCGCTCCTTCTCGCCCGTGGTGCGCGACCTGCTCGAGGACCGCTTCCGCGCCATCGTTGCGGGCCAGGCCGAGGCCTATGGCGTGCGCGCCGAGATCACCTATGAACGCGGCTATCCGCCGACGGTGAACGATGCCGAAAAGGCCCGCTTCGCCGCCGATGTCGCGGCCGAGGTCTCGGGCGCGGCCGCCGTCGAGGCCGAGGCCGAGCGCGACATGGGGGCGGAGGATTTCGCCTATATGCTCGCCGCGCGGCCGGGCGCCTACCTCTTCCTCGGCACCGGGCCCGGGGCCGGGCTGCACCACCCCGCCTATGACTTCAACGACGCGGCGGCGCCGATCGGCGCGAGCTTCTTCGCGCGGCTCGTCGAACGCGCGCTGCCGGTCGGCTGAGACCGGGGCAGGGAGGGGCGCTGCCCCTCCTTGCGCGGCGGCGCAAATTCACCCCGAGGTGTTTTCGGCAAGGAGAAATCCGCAAGACCCCGCGGCCGCTGCTTTCATCTTGGCAAAAATACCTCGGGGGTGAGGCGCGGCACGCGCCGAGGGGGCGGCGCCCCCTCTCTCTGTGCCTGGACACCGCGCTCTGACGTGACCGTGAGCAGGCCGCGGGACGGGCCGTCGCGCCTTGCCATTGCGGGGGGCGGCGGCTAGGGTGCGCGCCGAAAACCGGGTGCGCGGAAGGCGTGCCCAAGGCCCGAACGAAAGGACCAGACCATGTTCATCTCCCCCGCCTTCGCCCAGGCCGCCGGTGGCGCCGCCCCGTCGGGCATTGCCGCCTTCGGCCAGTTCTTGCCGCTCGTCCTGATCTTCGTGATCATGTATTTCCTGCTGATCCGTCCGCAGCAGAAGAAGGTGAAAGAGCACCGCTCGATGGTCGAGTCGCTGCGTCGCGGTGACCAGATCGTCACCCAGGGCGGCATCATCGGCAAGGTGACCCATGTGCGCGAGGACGGCGAGCTCGAGGTCGAGATCGCGCCGGGCGTCAAGGTGCGCGTCGTGAAGGCGACCGTCACCCAGGTGCTCACCAAGACCGAACCGGCCGCCAGCGCCGAATAAGGACCATCGCCGTCATGCTGCAGATCCCGCTCTGGAAGCGTGTCGTCATCATCGGCCTGTGCGTGATCGGGCTGGGCATGGCGGCGCCGAACCTTTTCTACAACCGTGTCGAGGGGCACAACGATGCCCTGCGCACGCTCGAGCGCAGCGGTGCGCTGAGCGACGCGCAGGCCGCGGCCAAGGCCGCCTGGCCCGACTGGCTGCCTTCGGGGCTCGTCAATCTCGGGCTCGACCTGCGCGGTGGCGCGCATCTCCTTGCCGAGGTCCATCTCGACGAGGTCTACAAGGCGCGGATGGATGCGCTCTGGCCCGAGGCGCGCAAGGCGCTGGCGGCCGAGCGGGCGACCATCGGCTCGATCCGCCGCGTGCCCTCGCCGGGCGGCGAGCTGCGCATCCAGATCGGCAATGCCGATCAGATCGCGGCCGCCGTTGCGGCGGTGAAGGCGCTCGCCACCCCGGTCGTCACCCTGACCGGTGTCGGGCAGAGCGACATCGAGGTGACCGGGCAGGGCGACACGCTCACCATCCGTCTGAGCGAGGCCGAACAGGCCGCGACCGATGACCGCACGATGCAGCAGTCGCTCGAGATCGTGCGCCGCCGCGTCGATGCGGCCGGCACCCGTGAACCGACGATCATGCGCCAGGGCTCGGACCGGATCCTGATCGAGGTGCCCGGCATCGGCTCGGCCGCCGAGCTGAAATCGCTGATCGGCACCACCGCGAAGCTGACCTTCCACCAGGTCGTCGGCCGCAGCTCGAACCCGGACCAGCCTGCCGGCACCGGCAACGTGATCCTGCCGGACGCCAACACCCAGGGGATCTATTACATCCTCGACCAGGTGCCGGTGGTCTCGGGCGACGAGCTGACCGATGCCCGCCCCGAAACCGACCAGAACGGCTATCCCGCCGTCGGCTTCCGTTTCAACCCGACCGGCGCGCGCGCCTTCGGCGACTTCACCCAGAACCATATCGGCGAGCCCTTCGCCATCGTGCTCGACGGCAAGGTGATCTCGGCGCCGGTGATCCAGAGCCATATCGCCGGCGGTTCGGGGATCATCACCGGCCGCTTCACCTCGCAGGAGGCGACCGACCTTGCGCTGCTGCTGCGCGCGGGCGCGCTGCCCGCCGGCATGACCTTCCTCGAGGAACGCACGATCGGGCCCGAGCTCGGCGCCGACTCGATCGCCGCGGGCCGCGTGGCTGCGGCCGTCGGTTTCGTCGCCGTGGTGGCGCTGATCATCGCCTCCTATGGCCTCTTCGGTGTCTTCGCCTCGGTCGCGCTGGTGGTGAACATCGGCCTCATCTTCGGCATCATGTCGATGATCGGCTCGACGCTGACGCTGCCCGGCATCGCCGGCATCGTGCTGACCATGGGCACCGCGGTCGACGCCAACGTGCTGATCTTCGAGCGCATCCGCGAGGAGCTGCGCACCGCCAAGGGGCCGGCACGGGCGATCGAGCTCGGCTTCGAGAAGGCGATGTCGGCGATCGTCGACGCGAACGTGACCACCTTCATCACCGGGGTGATCCTGTTCGTGCTGGGCGCCGGCCCGGTGCGCGGCTTTGCCGTGACGCTGATCATCGGCATCCTGACCTCGGTCTTCACCGCCATCTATGTCACCCGTCTGATGGTGAGCGCCTGGTACAGCCGGCGCCGCCCGAAGACGATCGTGCTTTAAGGAGGGAACGCCATGGCATTCCGGCTCAAACTCGTTCCCGAACACACGACATTCGACTTCTTCAAGCACGCCTGGCTGACCTTCGGCGCCTCGGCGGTGGCGGTGGTGATCTCGATCATCCTGCCAATCGTGATGGGGCTGAACTTCGGCATCGACTTCCGCGGCGGCACCACGATCCGCACGGAATCGACGCAGGTCCTCGACGTCGGCGCCTATCGCGGCGCGCTTGCCCAGCTTGGCCTCGGCGACGTGGCGATCACCGAGGTCTTCGACCCGAACTTCCGCGCCGATCAGCATGTCGCGATGATCCGCATCCAGGCGCAGGGCGATGCCGAGGCGATCACCCCCGAGACGATCGGCACCATCGAGGCGGCGCTGAAGACCGTCGACCCGGCGGTGACCTTCGTGTCGACCGAATCCGTCGGGCCCAAGGTTTCGGGCGAGCTGATCTGGACCGCGATCTGGTCGGTTCTGGCCGCCACCGCAGCGATCGTCGTCTATGTCTGGGTCCGCTTCGAATGGCAGTATTCGATCGGCGCGCTGGCCGCGCTTGTGCATGACGTGGCGCTGACCGTCGGGCTCTTCGCGCTGTTCCAGATGAAGTTCGACCTGACGATCATCGCCGCGCTGCTGACCATCCTCGGCTATTCGATCAACGACACCGTCGTCGTCTTCGACCGGCTGCGCGAGAACCTGGTCAAGTACAAGACGATGCCGCTCAAGGACGTGATGAACATCTCGGTCAACGAGACGCTGTCGCGCACCGTGATGACCTCGGGCACCACGCTGATCGCGCTGATCTCGCTTCTGGTGCTGGGCGGCGACGTGATCCGCAACTTCGTCTTCGCGATGACCTGGGGCGTGGTGGTCGGCACCTATTCCTCGGTCTATGTGGCGAAGAACATCGTGTTGTTCATCGGCCTCGACCGGAACAAGAAACCGGGCGATCCGTCGGACAAGTTCTTCACCGAGGGGGCGGCGAATGCCGATCACTGAGGCCGAATTCGGCGCCTCGCTGCCGGTCGATTCCTATGGCCCGGGGTTCTTCCGGGTCGCGGGAGTGGTGCATCGCGGCGGGTTGCTGGTGCGGGCCGAGGCGGCGGGCCCCTGGGGCGGCTATGACGACCTCGCGCCGCTCTTGGCGCTTGCCGGGCAGGTCGACGTGCTTTTCGTCGGCACCGGGGCGCAGATCGCCTATCTGCCGAAACCCTTCGTCGCCGCGCTCGAGGCGGCGGGGGTGATGTGCGAGGGCATGTCGACCCCCTCGGCCGCACGCACCTACAACGTGCTGCTGAGCGAGGGGCGTCGCGTCGCCGCGGCGCTGCTGCCGATGCCGGGGGAGGCACCGTGACGCTTTCCCGGCCCGGCCGGATCGGTTAAGGCTCGGTCATGACCATGCTGAGCGTCGACAATCTGAGCGTGACACGCGGCGGGCTGCCGGTGCTCGAGGGGGTGAGCTTCACCCTCGACGCGGGCCGTGCGCTGGTGCTGCGCGGCCCGAATGGCATCGGCAAGACGACGCTGCTGCGTACCCTTGCCGGGCTGCAACCGGCGCTGGTGGGCACCGTCTCGATGCCGGCCGAGACGATGGCCTATGCGGGCCATGCCGACGGGCTGAAGGCGATGCTGAGCGTGCGCGAGAACCTGCGCTTCTGGGCCGATGTCTACGCGACGCACGACATCGCCCCGGCGATCGAGCGGATGAACCTGCGCACATTGGCCGACCGGGCGGCGCACAGCCTGTCGGCCGGGCAGAAGCGCCGGCTCGGCCTCGCGCGGCTTCTGGTCACCGGCCGCCCGATCTGGGTGCTCGACGAGCCCACCGTCTCGCTCGACGCGGCCTCGGTCGCGCTCTTCGGGGCGGCGGTGCGCGCCCATCTTGCCATGGGTGGCGCGGCGCTGATGGCCACCCATATCGACCTCGGTATCCCCGAGGCCGAGGTGCTCGACCTTGCCCCCTTCAAGGCCCGCCCGCCGGAACAGGGCGGCTTCCGCGGCAGCTTCGACGAGGCCTTCGGATGACCCGCCGCAGCACCTGTGACATCTGCCGGACGCTCCGCGGGGAGTATTTGGGCCAAGAAAAAACGAGGGGCCTTTTTCTTGGCCCAAATACTCCCGCCGGAGGCGTCCGACCTCTCCGCCAAAGCGGAGGCCGGGCATGATCGCGCTGCTTCTTCGCGACCTCAGGCTCGCGGTGCGGGCGGGCGGCGGCTTCGGCCTTGGGCTTGCCTTCTTCCTGATCGTGGTGACGCTTGTGCCTTTCGGCGTCGGGCCCGAGGGCGGGGTGCTCTCCCGCATCGCCTCGGGCGTGCTCTGGCTTGGTGCGCTGCTCGCCTGCCTCCTGTCGCTCGACCGGATCTTCGCGCTCGATTACGAGGACGGCACGCTCGATCTGCTGGTGACGGCGCCGATCCCGCTCGAGGGCGCGGTGTCGATGAAGGCCGCGGCGCACTGGATCACCACCGGGCTGCCCTTGGTGCTGGCGGCGCCGGTCTTCGGCGTGCTGCTGCACCTGCCCGCGCCGGCCTATCTGTGGCTGGTGGTGTCGCTGCTGCTGGGCACGCCTGCGCTCTCGGTGCTGGGCACCTTCGGCGCGGCGCTGACGGTGGGGCTGAAGCGCGGCGGGTTGCTGCTCTCGCTTCTGGTGCTGCCGCTTTACGTGCCGACGCTGATCTTCGGAGCCGAGCTCGTGCGCCGCGGCGCTGCGGGGATGGAGGTGCGGGTGCCGCTCCTGATGCTCGCGGGGATCACCGCGGCGACCATCGCCCTTGTGCCCTTCGCCTCGGCCGCGGCGATCCGGGTGAATCTGCGGCAGGCTTGACGCGCGGCAAGGCGTCGCATCGAATGTCGGGCCATACGCGATAGTGAGTTGAGCGCGAAAGAACAGGAAGGTAGCCAGACCCCATGTCGATCTGGGAATATGCGAACCCCGTCAAGTTCATGAAGACCTCCTCGCTCGTCCTGCCCTGGGCGACGGGGCTGGCGGCGGCCTGCCTGCTCGGCGGGCTGATCTGGGGCTTCTTCCTGACCCCCGAGGCCGACAATTTCGGCTCGACGGTGAAGGTGATCTACGTCCATGTGCCGGCGGCGATGATGGCGATCAACATCTGGGCGATGATGCTTGTCACCTCGCTGATCTGGCTCATCCGGCGCCACCATGTCTCGGCGCTGGCCGCCAAGGCCGCGGCGCCGATCGGCATGGTGATGACGCTGATCGCGCTCATCACCGGGGCGATCTGGGGCCAGCCGATGTGGGGCACCTGGTGGGAGTGGGACCCGCGGCTGACCTCGTTCCTGATCCTGTTCCTGTTCTATCTCGGCTACATGGCGCTGTGGGAGGCGATCGACAATCCCGACACCGCCGCCGACCTCACCGGCGTTCTGTGCCTGGTGGGCTCGGTCTTCGCGCTGCTCAGCCGCTATGCGGTGCTGTTCTGGAACCAGGGCCTGCACCAGGGGGCGACGCTGAGCATGGATTCGGCGCAGCACATCTCGGATGTCTACTGGTTCCCGTTGCTGCTGTGCATCGCGGGCTTCATCCTGTTCTTCATCGCGCTGGTGCTGGTGCGCACCCGCACCGAGATCCGCCTGCGCCGGCTCAAGGCGCTCGAGCAGAGGGAGCGCATGGCATGATGCCGGAACTCGGAAAATACGCGGTCACGGTGCTCGGCTCCTATGTCGCGACCGTGGGGCTTCTGGCGGGGCTCGTTGCAGTCTCGCTGTGGAAGGGCGCAAAAGTGAAGCGGGCGCTCGCGCGCCAGGAAGAACGGATGGGAAAGAATGGTTAAGCCGCTCGTGCTGCTGCCCCCGGTCGCCTTTGCGGCGCTGGCGGGGCTGTTCCTGTGGGGGATGAACCGCACCGATCCGACGGCGCTGCCCTCGGCGCTGATCGGCAAGGCGGCCCCGCCGGTCGAGACCGTGCCGCTTGGCGAGGCGCAGATGTTCACCGATGCCGATCTGCGCGATGGCAAGATCAAGCTCGTCAACTTCTGGGCCTCCTGGTGTGCGCCCTGCCGGGTCGAGCATCCGACGCTGAAGGCGATGGCCGAGGACGGGGTCGAGATCTACGGCGTGAACTGGAAGGACAAGCCGGCGCAGGCGCTGTCGTTCCTCGCCGATCTTGGCGATCCCTTCGCGCGGATCGGGGCCGACCCGAAGAACACCATGGGCCTCGACTGGGGCGTCGCGGGCGTGCCCGAGACCTTCGTGATCGACGGCGAGGGCACGGTCTTGATGCGCTATGCCGGGCCGATCACGCAGAAGGTTCTGGACGAGCAGATCGCGCCGCTGCTGGCGGGCGAGGGCGAGTAACCCTCAGTGCAGGCGCGGACGCGCGGCGCGGTCGAGCCGCGCCCAGTCCGGCCAGAAGCCGAGCTTGTCGGCCAGCACGATCGCCACGGCGATCGCGAGCACCGCGCCCACGATCTTCACCTGCGTCATCGAGGGCGGCCGGCGCGCCCATTTCGCCATCCGCATGAACCACAGGGGGTTCACTTCGCCGCCTCGCCGGTGAAGCGCACGGTGCCGATGAAGGGCAGGTTGCGGTGCGTCTGCGCGAAGTCGAGCCCATAGCCCACGACGAATTCATCGGGGATCTCGAAGCCGGTCCAGGTCGCATGCACGTCGACCTCGCGGCGCGAGGGCTTGTCGAGCATCGCGCAGCATTCGATCCGCCGCGGGTGGCGGTCGCGCAGGATGTCCATCACCTTCGAAATCGTGTGGCCGGTGTCGACGATATCCTCGACCACCAGCACGTCGCGCCCGCCGATGCTGCCGCGCAGATCCTTCAGGATGCGCACTTCGCGGGTCGAGGTGGTGTCGTTGCCATAGCTCGAGGCCTCGAGGAAATCGACCTCGCAGGGCAGGTCGATCTCGCGGATCAGGTCGGCGATGAACACGAAGGACCCGCGCAGCAGCCCCACCACCACCAGCCGGTCGGTGCCGCGGAAGCTTTCCGAGATCTCGGCGCCAAGCGCCTCGACCCGCGCGGCGATGCGTTTGGCGGAAATCATCTGGTCGATCTCGTAGGGGCGACCATCCGCGGTGCGCTGCGTCATCCTGTTCTCCTGAACCCGCCCGGGGGGCCTTGCAATTCCCCGTCGGTTTATCGCAACAAGGGGGCGAAGGGAACGGCGCACGGACAGGAGCAGATGCCGACACATTCCGAAAAGCGCGTCATGCCCTATTCGGCACGGCAGATGTATGACCTCGTTGCCGATGTCGCGAAATACCCGCAGTTCCTGCCCTGGAACTCGGCGGCGCGGATCCGTGCGCGCCGGCCGGGCGAGGAGCCCGGCTCCGAGGTGCTCGAGGCCGATCTGGTGATCTCGTTCAAGGTCTTCCGCGAACGCTTCGGCTCACGCGTGACACTGTTTCCGGCGCGGTTGCGGGTCGATACCGAATATCTCGACGGCCCGTTCCGCTATCTGAAAAGCTGGTGGCAGTTCACCGACCGGGAAGAGGGCGGCTGCAACGTCGACTTCTTCGTCGATTTCGAGTTCAAGAACGCGATCTTGCAAGGCGTGATCGGCGTCGTCTTCGATCAGGCGATGCGCAAGATCGTCAAGGCCTTCGAGGATCGCGCCGTGGCGCTTTACGGGCCTGTCGCCTAGACGAGGGGCGCCTAGGCGAGGGCCTGCGCCAGAAGGGCCAGCGCATGATCGCGCGCGGCAAGGCGCACCCGATCACGGCCAAGGGCGCCGAACTCGACCGTTTCGGTGACGGTCGGGCGGCCGGTGCCGGCCAGGCCGAAGCAGACCCGCCCCTCGGGCTTGAACTCGGACCCGCCGGGGCCGGCGATGCCGGTGATCGAGACCGCAAGATCGGTGGCGGAATGGGCAAGCGCGCCCTCGGCCATCTCGCGCGCGACCTCCTCGGACACCGCGCCATGGGCGGCAAGCGTCTCGGCCCGCACCGCGATCATCTGCTCCTTGGCGAGGTTCGAATAGGTGACGAAGCCGCGTTCGAACACGTCGGAGCTGCCCGGAATGTCGGTCAGCGCCGCCGCGACCATGCCGCCGGTGCAGCTTTCGGCGGTGGCGATGCGCCGCCCCTTCGCGCGGGCCGCGGCAAGGATTTCGGCCGGCGTCATCGCATCATCACCCCGTGATAGAGCCCGGCCAGGATCACCGTGACGATGCCCGCGAAGACGCCCGCGATCAGGTCGTCCAGCATCACGCCAGCGGGGTCGTTGCGGCGGTCGGCGGTGCCGACGGGGCCGGGTTTCCAGATGTCGAAGAGGCGGAACAGCAGGAAGGCCGCGACCGGGCCGGGCCAGACCATCGGCACGTCACGCAGCCAGAACCCCATGGCGGGGAAGAGAAGCGCCAGCCATTGCCCCGCGACCTCGTCGATCACCACCTCGGACGGGTCCTCGCCCGGTTTCAGCGCGGCATTGACCGCCCAGAAGCCGAGGAGCGTGACCGCGACGGTGGCAATCACCAGCGGGATGAAGCCGAGCCAATGCTCGATCGCCCAGCCAAGGGCCACGGCGACGATCGAGCCCCAGGTGCCCGGGGCCGGGCGCAGCAGGCCGACGAAACCGAAAGTGGTGATGGCGCGCAGTGTCATGGTCAGTCTCCGATCAGGGTGGCGGTGGCGAGCGCGGCGATGCCTTCCTCGCGGCCGGTGAAGCCGAGCCGTTCCGAGGTGGTCGCCTTGACCGAGACCCGGTTCGGCGAGATCCCGAGGATGCGGGCCAGTTCCGCCATCATCGCCGCGGCATGCGGGTCGACCTTCGGCCGCTCGCACACGATCGTCACATCGACGTTAGAGATGCGATAGCCCTTCTCGGTGGCGAGCTTCGCGGCATGGGCCAGGAAGATCTCGCTCGCCGCGCCCTTCCACTGCGGGTCGGAGGGCGGGAAGTGGCGGCCGATGTCGCCCTCGGCGAGCGCGCCATAAATCGCGTCGGTCAGCGCGTGCATGCCGACGTCGGCATCCGAATGGCCCAGAAGCGCCTTCGTGTGCGGCACCTTCACTCCGCACAGGATGACGCCGTCGCCCTCGCAAAAGGCGTGCACGTCATAGCCGTTGCCTGTTCTCACATCCATGCCTTTGTCCTTTCGTGCGGCGAGGATCGCGCGCGCGCGGGCGAAATCCTCGGCGAAGGTGATCTTCAGATTGTCTTCCGAGCCGGGGGTGATGTCCACCGTCAGCCCCGCGGCGCGGGCGACCTCGACGTCATCGGCGGCGCCGCCCGGATGGGCGCGATGCGCGGCAAGGATCTGCGCAAAGCGGAAGCCCTGCGGCGTCTGCGCGCGATAGAGGCCCTCGCGGTTCTCTGTGCCGCTGACCCGGCCCTCGGTGCCGCGCCAGAGCGCATCGGTGACGGCAAGCGCGGGCGCGGCAGCCGGCGCGGTGTCGAGCGCGTCGAGCACCCCCGCGATCACCGCACGCGGCACCAGCGGGCGCGCGCCGTCATGGATCAGCACCTTCTCGACGCCGCTGCCCGCAAGGCTTTCGAGCGCCGCCCGCACCGAGGCGTCGCGCGTTTCGCCGCCCGCGACCAGCGTCACCGTGCCGCCGAACAGCGCGATGCCGCGCACCATGTCGTCGGGGTGCAGCACCACGGTGATGCGGCCGATGCCGCGAAAGGCCGACACCGTGCGGGCAAGCACCGGCACGCCCGCCAGGTCGCGCCACTGTTTCGGCTCGCCGCCGCCCGCCCGGCTGCCGCGCCCCGCCGCCACGATGATCACCGCAACCGTCATGTCCTCTCCTCCGGTTCCGGCGAAAGGCTTAGGCCAAGCCCGCGCCTGGCGCAATCGGGGGCAGAGCGGGGCGATTCCGGCTGTGAGCGGTAACCCTGGGCCGAAATCGCCGGATACGTGCACAAAGTTTAGGCAAGTGCTGATTTTTCCCGCCGAAACTGCCGCGTTTCAATTGTGATTCCCGAACTCAGCCGCTACCTCAGGTGCAGCAACAATCTGGAATGCCAAGTGACCCTCACGCTCGACACTTTCCGGCTGGAGCCCCCGGTGCTGCTTGCACCCATGGCCGGTATCACCGATTTGCCGTTCCGGCGGATCGTGGCGCGTTTCGGCGCCGGGCTTGTGGTCTCCGAAATGGTGGCCTCGGGCGAGATGCTGACCGCCAAGCCCTCGGTGCGGGCGAAGGCGCGCAGCGAGCTTGGGCTCGACATGGCCTCCTCGGTGCAGCTTGCCGGGCGCGAGGCGGGCGCGATGGCCGAGGCGGCGAAGGCCGTGGCCGATATGGGCGCGAAGATCATCGACATCAACATGGGCTGCCCGGCGAAGAAGGTGACGGGCGGCTATTCCGGCGCGGCGCTGATGCGCGACCCCGATCACGCGCTGACGCTGATCGAGGCGGTGGCCGGTGCGGTCGACGTGCCGGTGACGCTGAAGATGCGGCTTGGCTGGGATAGCGATTGCCTGAACGCGCCCGAGATCGCGCGCCGCGCCGAGGCGGCCGGCGTGCGGATGATCGTCATCCACGGGCGCACCCGGATGCAGTTCTACAAGGACGCGGCCGACTGGGCGGCGATCCGGGCGGTGGTGCAGGCGGTCTCGGTGCCGGTGATCGCGAATGGCGACATCACCGACGCGGCCTCGGCGCGGCGGGCGCTGGCGGAAAGCGGCGCGGCCGGGGTGATGGTCGGGCGCGGCGCGCAAGGAAGGCCCTGGGCGCTGGCCGAGATCGGCGCGGCGCTGTTCGGCACGCCCGCACCGCGGCTGCCCGTGGGCGACGCGCTTGCCGCGCTGGTGGCCGAGCATTACGAGGCGATCCTGTCCTTCTACGGCATCGAGGTCGGTCTGCGCCTCGCACGCAAGCATCTGGGCTGGTATGCCGAGGCCGCAGGCGCACCCCTGCGCGTCGAAATGATGGTCTCGCAGACCCCGGCGGCGACGCTTGCGCTGATCGGCGCGGCTTTCGGTGAAAGGATGGCGGCATGACCCTTCCCGCACCCGGCATCATCTGGAGCTCGTTGCCGATCCCGGCGCTTCTGATCGACGCGGACGACCGGATGATCGAGGTCAACCCGGCGGCCGAGCTGTTCCTCAACATTTCGGCGCGGATGCTGAAGGGGCAGTCGGTGCTCGAGCGGCTGGCGATTTCGGCGCCGCTCGAGGAGATCTTCGCCCGCGTCCGCAAGAACCGCTCGGCGCTTTTCGTCAACGACGTCGAGGTGACGACGGGCGAGAAGGCACCGGTGCAGTGCAACCTGCAGGCGGCCCCGCTGGGCGAGGATGCCTCGACGATCCTGTTCCTGATCTCGCCGCGCGAGCTCGCCGACCGGCTCGGCCGGGCGAGCATGGTGAAATCGGCGGCACGCTCGGCGATCGGCATGGCCGAGATGCTGGCGCACGAGATCAAGAACCCGCTCGCCGGCATCGCCGGGGCGGCGCAGCTGCTGAGCATGAGCCTTGCGGGCGACGATCTCGAGCTGACCGATCTGATCGTCGACGAGACCCGGCGGATCGTGAAGCTGCTTGAACAGGTGGAGCAGTTCGGCAATGTCCGCCCGCCCGAGAAGAAGCCGGTCAACATCCATGACGTGCTCGACCGGGCGCGGAAGTCGGCGCTGGTCGGCTTTGGCGCGCATATGACGATCATCGAGGATTACGACCCCTCGCTGCCGCCGACGCTGGGCGATGCCGATCAGCTCACCCAGGTTTTCCTGAACCTGCTGAAGAACGCATCGGAGGCCTCGAAGGGCCAGCCAGGCACGATCCGGCTGCACACCTTCTATGAACATTCGCTGCGGCTGCGCCGGGCGGACGGGCTGGGGCAGGCGCTGCCCCTGCAGATCGAGATCGTCGACGACGGCCCGGGCATCCCGCCCGACATCGCCTCGTCGATCTTCGAACCCTTCGTCTCCGGCCGCGAGAACGGCACCGGGCTTGGCCTTGCGCTGGTGTCGAAGATCATCTCGGAACACGACGGCTGGATCTCCGTCGATTCCGTTCCGGGAAAGACCGTGTTCCGGATTTCCCTGCCTGTCGCCCCGAAGGAGAGCTGACCGATGGACGGCACCGTACTTGTCGCCGATGATGACCGCACGATCCGCACCGTGCTCACCCAGGCCCTGACCCGGGCCGGGTGCAAGGTTCATGCCACCGCCTCGCTGATGACGCTGATGCGATGGGTCGAGGAGGGCAAGGGCGATCTCGTGATCTCCGATGTCGTCATGCCCGACGGCAACGGGCTCGAGGCCCTGCCGCGCATCGCGCAGGAACGCCCCGGCCTGCCGGTGATCGTGATCTCGGCGCAGAACACGATCATGACCGCGATCCAGGCCGCGGAGGCGGATGCCTACGATTATCTGCCGAAGCCCTTCGATCTGCCCGATCTGATGAAGCGCGCCGCCCGCGCGCTCGAGCAAAAGCGCAAGGCACAGGTCGTGCAGAAAACGATCGAGCCGCGCACCGAGGGCGGCACCGACCTGCCGCTGGTCGGCCGCACCGCGGCGATGCAGGCGCTCTACCGCCTTGTGGCGCGGGTGATGAACGCCGATCTGCCGGTGCTGATCCTCGGCGAATCCGGCACCGGCAAGTCGCTGATCGCCCGCGCGATCCACGACTTCTCGGATCGCCGCACGCTGCCCTTCGTGGTGGCGCAGGCGGCCGACCTGCAGGGCGCCGACGGCCCCTCGACGCTGCTGGCGAAGGCCAAGGGCGGCTCGCTCGTCTTCGACGAGGTCGGCGATTACGACGACGAGACCCAGGGCCGCATCGTGCGCATGCTCGACGCCTTGCCCGATCCCGCACCGCGGATCATGGCGACGACCCAGGTCGACCTGTCGGCGCTGATGGAGGCGGGCAAGTTCCGCCAGGACCTGTTCTACCGCCTCGGTGGTGTCACCATCGCAGTGCCCGCGCTGCGCGAGCGCGTCGAGGATATCCCGCTGCTCGCCGACCACTTCCTGACCCGGGCCGAGCGCGACGGGCTTGGCACCCGCCGCTTCTCGGCCGAGGCTCTGGCGCTGGTGCGCGCCTATGCCTGGCCGGGCAACGTGCGCCAGCTCGAGAACACCGTGCGCCGGCTGGTGGTGACCTCGTCCGAAGAGGAAATCACCCGTGCCGAGGTGGAATTCGTGCTCGGCAATCAGCCGGCGATCGAGCCGCTGCGCTCGGGTGGCGAGGGCGAGAAGCTCTCGGCCTCGATCGCACGCCACCTGCGGCGCTATTTCGACCTGCACGGTGGCAACCTGCCTGCGCCCGGCCTCTATGACCGGATCCTGCGTGAGATGGAGGCGCCGCTGATCGAGATCGCGCTCGACGCCACCGGCGGCAATCAGGCGAGATGTGCCGACCTGCTTGGAATCAACCGCAATACCTTGCGCAAGAAGATCACCGATCTGGATATTCAGGTGACACGGCGCCGGAAACTGATGTAAACCCGCAACAGGGGGTTGTGGCAATTTCGCCTCGGCGGATTCGCCCGGCCCCGGAGAGCGGGAGAGGCATTTTGCACGGCACGGTCGATCGCAGCGCGTGGGACAGGCTTGTTCGTTTGCGCCGCCAGCGCCGGGTGCAGAACGGCTTTGCGCTCGGGCTCACGGTGTTGGGCCCGGTGCTCGCACTTGGCACCTTCGTGGTGCTCGGGCCGATGGGGCAGGGCGCCGATTCGAATGCGTTGCGCCTGACGCTGCTTGCCGATTTCGTCTATTTCCTGCTGCTCGCCGGACTGATCGTGATGCGCCTGATGCAGATGATCGCGGCGCGGCGCGCCCGCGCCTCGGGCTCGCGCCTCACGCTGCGGCTCACCGGCGTCTTCGCCGGCATCGCGCTGGTGCCGACGATCCTCGTCGCGCTGTTTGCCGGGCTCACCGTGAACATCGGCCTCGAGGGCTGGTTCTCCGACCGGGTGCGCTCGGTCGTCGGCACCTCGCTCGCCGCGGCCGAGGCCTATCAGGACGAGCACAAGCGCGACATCGTCGCCGATGCCGAGGCGCTTGCGGGCTTTCTGAACCTGCGCCGGCAGGCCGCCACCTTCATGTCGGACGGCGATCTGCGCGAGCTGCTGGTCGCCGGGCAGGCGGGCATCCAGCGCGGGCTGAAGGAAGCCTATGTGATCGACGGCACCGGCGAGATCGTCGCCCGCGGCGAGCGCAGCTATCTGTTCGATTTCGAGAAACCCGCGCCCGAGAAGATCGTCGAGGCGCAGAAGGGCGGCACCGTCCTGATCGAGGACTGGCCGAATTCGGAACTGCGCGCCCTCGTCCGCCTCGATGCCTTCGTCGACCGGTACCTCTATGTCTCGCGCACCGTCGATGGCCAGATCCTGTCGCTGCTCGACAACACGCGCGAGACCGTGCACCTCTATCAGCAGCTCGAGACCACCCGTGGCCGGGTGCTGTTCGAGTTCGGCCTCGTCTACATCGGTTTCGCGCTGATCCTGATCCTCGCCGCGGTCTGGGTCGGGCTGTGGTTCGCCGAGCGCCTGTCGCGCCCGATCGGCCGGCTCGCCTCGGCCGCCGAGCGGGTCGGCGCAGGCGATCTCGATGCCCGGGTGATCGAGGATGAGGGCGATGACGAGATCGCCACGCTCGGCATCGTGTTCAACCGGATGACGCGCGAGCTGAAAGGCCAGCGCGAGGCGCTGATTGCCTCGCACCGCAAGACCGAAGAGCGCCGGCGGCTGTTCGATTCGGTGCTGAGTTCGGTCACCTCGGGGGTGATCGGTCTCGATGCCGAGGGCCGGCTCGATTTCCTCAACCGCTCGGCGATGCGGCTGCTGGAGCTTGCCCCGGGTCAGGATCACGACCTTTCCCTTGCTGAGGCTGTTCCTGAATTTTCAAGCCTTTTCCATCGCTTGCAGGATGGTTTTCATCCTGTCGTGCAAGAAGAGGTGCGGATCTCGCGCGGCGGGCGGCTGGAAAGCCTCCTGGTGCGGATGGCGGTGCGCAGCGGCGAGGACGGCCGGCGCGAGGGCTATGTGGTGGCCTTCGACGATGTGACCGAGCTGGTCTCGGCGCAGCGCATGGCCGCCTGGGGCGACGTCGCGCGCCGTATCGCGCATGAGATCAAGAACCCGCTCACCCCGATCCAGCTCTCGGCCGAGCGCATCAAGCGCAAGTATTCGCGCCTCGTCTCGGGCGAGGATCTGGAAACGCTCGAACAGCTCACCGGGGTGATCGTGCGGCAGACGAATGACCTGCGCCGCATCGTCGACGAGTTCTCGCGCTTTGCCCGGATGCCCGAACCCGACCGGCGCGACCACGATCTTGCGCGGCTGATGCGCGACGCGGTGCTGTTGCAGGACGGCGCGCTGCACGGGGCGAAGCTGGTCTCCGACCTGCCGGCCGAGCCGGTGGTGGTGGAACTCGACGCGACGATGATCTCGCAGGCGGTGACAAACCTCATCAAGAACGCGGGCGAGGCGATCGAGAGCCTTGCCGAGAAGGGCGCGCCCGAGGGCTGGGTGCCCGAGGTGCGGGTCGCGATGGAGGCCACGCCCGACGCCGTCACCATTCGCATCATGGACAACGGCATCGGCCTGCCGCCCGACCGCTCGCGGCTCTTCGAGCCCTATGTGACAACGCGGGCGAAGGGCACCGGGCTTGGCCTGCCGATCGTGAAGAAGATCATCGAGGAACATGGCGGTACGCTGGTGCTGACCGATGCACCGGCCTTCGCCGAGGGCGCGCATCGCGGCGCGCTCGCCGAAATCAGACTGCCGCGGGCCCGGGCGGGCCAGCGCGCCATCAAGGACAGTGGGACCCATGAGTGACATTCTGATCGTCGACGACGAGAAGGACATCCGCGAACTGATCGCCGACATCCTGAAGGACGAGGGCTATGCCACTCGTCTGGCGGCGAATTCCGACGAGTGCATGGAGCAGATCAACGCCGAGGCGCCGGCGCTGATGATCCTCGACATCTGGCTGAAGGACAGCCGGATGGACGGCATCGACATCCTGAAGACGGTGAAGCGCGACAACCCCGACATCCCGATCATCATCATCTCGGGCCACGGCAACATCGAGATCGCCGTCGCCGCGATCAAGCAGGGCGCCTATGACTTCATCGAGAAGCCGTTCAATATCGACCAGCTGATGGTGGTGATCGGCCGCGCGATGGAGACCGCCCGGCTGCGGCGCGAAAACTCCTCGCTGCGCCGGCGCGACCTGCATTCGGGCGAGATGCTCGGCGCCTCGGCCGCCTTCCGCAAGCTCAAGGACCAGCTCGACAAGGTGACGAAGTCGAACGGCCGGGTGATGCTGACCGGCGAGCCGGGATCGGGCAAGGAGACCGCGGCGCGCTTCGTGCATCAGCACTCGAACCGCGCCGCGGCGCCCTTCGTCACGGTGAACTCGGCCTCGATCGCACCCGACCGGATGGAAGAGGTGCTCTTCGGCCGCGAGACCTCGGAACGCGGCATCGAGAAGGGGCTGCTTGAGCAGGCGCATGGCGGGGTGATCTATTTCGACGAGGTCGCCGAGATGCCCTCGGGCACGCAGTCGAAGATCCTGCGGGTGCTGACCGAGCAGCAGTTCACCCGGGTGGGCGGCGCCGACAAGGTGCGGGTCGATCTGCGGGTGATCTCCTCGACGACGCGCGATCTGGCCACCGAGATCGCCGCCGGCCGCTTCCGCCAGGAGCTGTTCGACCGGCTCAACGTGGTGCCGATCGCGGTGCCGCCGCTGAGCGAGCGGCGCGAGGACATCCCGCTGCTCGCCCGGCATTTCATCGAGGCCTTCAACCGCACCCAGGGCCTGCCCGCGCGCGAGATCTCGGAAGAGGCGGGGGCGGCGCTGCAGACGATGGACTGGCCGGGCAACATCCGCCAACTGCGCAACATCGTCGAGCGGGTGCTGATCCTTGGCGAGAGCACCGGCCCGATCGAGGCGCGCGAGCTGCCGGGCGAGGGCGGCCCGGCCGAGGAGGGGCGGATCGTGCTCGGCGGCGCGCTGGCCACGCTGCCGCTGCGCGAGGCGCGCGAACTCTTCGAGCGCGAATACCTGCTCACCCAGATCAACCGCTTCGGCGGCAATATCTCGCGCACCGCGGCCTTCGTCGGCATGGAACGCTCGGCGCTGCACCGCAAGCTGAAGTCTCTGGGCGTCGTCACCTCGGCCAAGGCCGGCGGCCGCGTCGCCCATCTCGAGGATGCCGACGAGGACGAGGACGACCTCTGAGCGGCGCGCGGGCCGTGGCGGCAGATCGCCTCCGGCGGGAGTATTTGGGCCAGGAAAAACAGCGGCAAGGTCTTTCGGACCTGCGGCTTTTCCTTGTGAAAATACTCCCCGCGGAGCGGCCGCAGCCGGGGCAGGGTGCGGGGCCCGGGCGCCGTGATTGACCGTGGGGGGCTGTGCGCATACAACAGCCAGACGGCCAGTCGGAGGACGGAATGAAGGTCATCATCTGCGGCGCAGGACAGGTCGGCTGGCAGATCGCGCGCCATCTGGCGGGCGAGCGCAACGACGTCACCATCGTCGACAGCAATGCCGAGCTGGTGCGCCGCGCCTCGGACACGCTTGATGTGCAGGGCGTGGCGGGCTTTGCCTCGCACCCCGACGTGCTGGAGAAGGCGGGCGCGCGCGATTGTGACCTGATCATCGCCGCCACCCATTCGGACGAGGTCAACATGGTGACCTGTCAGGTGGCGCAATCGGTCTTCGGCGTCACCCGCAAGATCGCCCGGATCCGCGCGCAGACCTATCTCGCGCCGCAATACGCCGACCTCTACCGCCGCGATCATCTGCCGATCGACGTGGTCATCAGCCCCGAACGCGAGGTGGCGGAAGCCGCCCTGCAGCGGCTGAACGCGCCGGCGACCTTCGACACCGAGAGCTTCCTCAATGGCGGGGTGCAGCTTCTGGGCATCGTCCTCGAGGAGGACTGCCCGGTGCTGAACACGCCGCTGCGCCAGCTCACCGACCTCTTTTCGACGCTGCGCGCGCTGGTCGTCGGCGTGCGGCGCGAGGGGCGCCTCTTCGCCCCGGAGCCGGGCGATCAGCTTTTCGCCGAGGACCAGATCTATGTCTTCGCCTTCACCGAGGATGTGAACCGCACCCTCGAGATTTTCGGCAAGGCGACGAAGAAGCAGGAACGCATCGTCATCATCGGCGGCGGCAATGTCGGGCTTGGCGTTGCCCGCGCGCTCGAGGCGCGCTCGGACCGGGTGCGGGCGAAGATCATCGAGAAGAACCGCGCCAATGCCGAACGCGCGGCGGACGCGCTTGAACGCACGATCGTGCTCCATGGCGACGGGATGAGCGCCGAGCTGCTCGAGGAGGCGAACATCGACCGCGCCGATGCGGTGCTGGTGGTGACGGACGACGACAAGACCAACATCCTGGCCGCGGTGCGGGCGAAGCAGGCGGGCTGCAAGATGGCGATCTCGCTCGTCAACGACCCGACGATGGTGCCGCTGATGGCGCCGCTCGACATCGACGCCTACATCAACCCGCGCGCCACCACGGTCAGCTCGATCCTGCGCCACATCCGCCACGGCCGGGTGCGGGCGATCTACTCGATCGGCGATGCCGAGGCCGAGGTGATCGAGGCGCAGGTGCTGGGCACCTCGCCGATCGCAGGCCGGCTGCTGCGCGACATCGACTTCCCCGAGGGCGTGCTGATGGGGGCGCTGATGAAGGGCGACCGCATCGTCAAGCCGGGCGGCGACACCAAGGTCGACGAGGGCGATGTCATCGTGCTTTTCGCGCTTGCGGCGGACGTTCCGGTGGTGGAGCGCTTGCTGCAGGTGTCGATCGACTTCTTCTGAGGCAGCGCGATGCTGCAGAAGCTGCGCCATGTTCCGCTTTTCGTCTTCCTGATCGCGATCGCGGCGGCGGCGATGCTGCTGCCGGCCGCGCATGCCTTCGTGCTGCGCAATTACGCGGTGTCGCGCGCCTTCTTCTATTCCGGCGTGCTGTTTCTGATGCTGAGCGCGTTGCTCGCCCTTGCCACCGCCTCGAACCCGAAGGGGCATCAGGGGCGCACGCATCTGCTGACCATGTTTGCGGCCTTCGTGCTGCTGCCGGTGGTGCTGGCGGTGCCGTTCAACGAATCGGTGCGCGACACCGGGCTCTACAATTCCTGGTGGGAGATGGTCTCGTCGCTGACGACGACCGGCGCCACGCTCTACCTCCCCGACCGGCTGGCGCCGAGCCTGCACCTGTGGCGCGCGCTCGTGGGCTGGATGGGCGGCTTCTTCATGCTGGTGATGGCGATCGCGGTGCTTGCCCCGCTGCGTCTTGGGGGATTCGAGATCTTCGTTGCCGGCAACAGCACGGGCGGCGAGGCGCCCTCCTTGCTGCGCGACGGCGCGGCCGAGCCAGGCGAGCGCGTGGTGCATTACGCGGGCGTGCTGCTGCCCGCCTATGCCGGGCTTACCGCATTGTTGTGGCTGCTGCTGATGATGGCGGGCGATGATTCCCTCGTCGCGCTCTGCCATGCGATGTCGACGCTGGCGACCTCGGGGATCTCGCCGCTCACCGGCGTTGCGGGGGCGCCCGCGGGGCTGCCGGGCGAGATGCTGATCTTCCTCTTCCTGATCCCCGCGCTGTCGCGCCGGCTCTGGCCGGGCGGTGGCGAGCTGCGAGCGTCGGAAAAGCTGCGTGACGACCCCGAGCTGTGGCTCGCTGCGGTGCTGGTGGGCATGGTCGCGGCCTTCCTGCTGCTGCGCCACTGGATCGCCGCACTCGACGTCGAGACACCCGCGGCCTTCGGCCCGGTGCTGCATTCGCTCTGGGGGAGCCTCTTCACCGCGCTCTCCTTCCTGACCACCACGGGCTTCGAGAGCGCGAGCTGGGACGATGCGCGGCACTGGTCGGGGCTGGGCACGCCCGGTCTGATCCTCGCCGGGCTGGCGATCACCGGCGGCGGCATCGCCACCACCGCGGGGGGCGTGCGGCTGCTGCGCGTCTATGCGCTGCTGCGCCATGGCGAGCGCGAGCTGAACAAGCTCGTCCATCCGGCCTCGATCGCCGGCGGCGGGCCCACGGCGCGCAAGCTGCGCCGCGAGGGCGCCTATATCGCCTGGATCTTCTTCATGCTCTTCGCGATGTCGATCGCGGTGGTGATGATGGCGGTGTCGCTGACCGGGCTGGCCTTCGAGCCGGCGACGATCATGTCGATCGCGGCGCTGTCGAACACCGGACCGCTTGCCGCCTTTGCCGCCGATACGCCGCTGAGCTGGGCGGACCTCGGCGATGCGACAAAATTCGTTCTGGCCGCGGCGATGGTGCTCGGCCGGCTCGAAACCCTCGCGATCATTGCGCTTTTCAACCCCGAGTTCTGGCGCGGCTGAACGGGCTGCGAGCGCTATCTTTGACGCGCATGAGGTAACGGGCTGTTTTTGGGGGTGGAATCTCCCCCACTCTTGCGCATACTGATTCCAACGGACGCAGCAACGCGGCCGGCGCGCGACAAAAACACGAAGGCATAATAAAAATGGCTGCCGACAAACAGAACCTGCAGGACGCATTCCTCAACCACGTCCGCAAGACGAAGGTTCCGGTCACGATCTTCCTCATCAACGGGGTCAAACTGCAGGGCGTGATCACCTGGTTCGACAACTTCTGCGTGCTGCTGCGCCGGGATGGCCAGAGCCAGCTTGTCTACAAGCATGCGATCTCGACGATCATGCCGGGTCAGCCGATTTCTCTGTACGAGGGCGAAGACTGAGCGATCCCGTCCTGTCGCAGGCGAGGCCCACACGGGCCTGGGTCCTGCATCCCGATCTGAAGACGGCCGATGCCCGCCGTCTGCCGGAGCACCGCCTCGCCGAGGCGGTTTCGCTTGCGGCGGCGCTGCCGAACCTCGAGGTTCTCGGCGCCGAAGTCGTGCGCCTGCCGAAACCCAATCCGGGCCACCTGTTCGGCACCGGCAAGCTTGCCGAGCTGAAGGAGCGCCTGCACGAGGCCGAGGTCGATCTTGTCCTCGTCGACGGGCCGGTGACGCCGGTGCAGCAGCGCAACCTGGAGAAGGACTGGGGGGTGAAGCTCCTCGACCGCACCGGGCTGATCCTCGAGATCTTCGCCGACCGCGCCCGCACCCGCGAGGGCGTGTTGCAGGTGGAACTTGCCGCGCTCAGCTATCAGCGCACGCGGCTGGTGCGCGCCTGGACCCACCTTGAGCGGCAGCGCGGCGGTTTCGGTTTCGTCGGCGGTCCCGGCGAGACGCAGATCGAGGCCGACCGGCGCGCGATCGACGAGCAGGTGATCAAGATCCGCCGGCAGCTGGCCAAGGTGGTGAAGACGCGCGAGCTGCACCGGGCCGCACGGCGCAAGGTGCCGTTCCCGATTGTTGCGCTGGTGGGCTATACCAACGCCGGGAAATCGACGCTTTTCAACCGGATGACCGGGGCCGATGTGCTGGCGAAGGACATGCTGTTCGCCACGCTCGACCCGACGATGCGCGGCATCACGCTGCCCTCTGGCCGCAAGGTGATCCTGTCGGACACGGTGGGCTTCATCTCGGAGCTGCCGCACGAGCTGGTCGCGGCCTTCCGCGCCACGCTCGAGGAGGTGCTCGAGGCCGATCTGATCCTGCATGTGCGCGACATCGCGCATCCCGAGACCGAGGAACAGGCAGCTGACGTCGGCGAGATCCTCGAAAGCCTCGGCGTGGCCGAGGACGTGCCGCTGATCGAGGTCTGGAACAAGATCGACGCGCTTTCCGAGGAGACCCGCGCGGCGCTGCTGGTGCAGGATGCGCGGCGCGGCGATGTGCAGGCGGTCTCGGCGCTGACCGGCGAGGGCTTCGAGCCGCTGCTGGAGGCGATCGAGGCGCGGCTTGGCGAGGAGCGCCACGACGAGGTGCTGCGCCTGAGTTTCGACCAGGGCCGCGCCCGCGCCTGGCTGCATGCGCAGAACGTGGTGCGGGGCGAGCGCGAGACGAAGGACGGCTGGGAGCTCGAGGTGAACTGGTCGACGAGCCAGCGGCACCGCTTCCGCGCGCTCTGAGAGCGGGTGCTGCCCCCGGCCGGGGCCTCCGGCGGGAGTATTTGGACAAGGAAAAGCCGCGGCACGGGACCCCTGTGCCGCGGCTTCTGTCTTCTGCGCCGAGGCGGGACTACTTGTCGTCGGGGGGCGCCGGTTCGAGCCGGGTGATGCCGGCGGCGGCGGCGCGGGCGAGGTCGGGGTCGAGCGACATCGGGATGTATTCGCCGCGCCGCCACAGTTCCGACAGGTCGTCGTAATGGCGGCTGAGCGGGTGACCCGACTGGCCGGTGGCGATGATGAAGACCGAGCTGTCGGGATCGGCGAAATCATAGACGCCGCGATAGCCCGCGCCGTTCACATTGGCGAAGGGGGTCGCGCCCGTGCCCGAGGTCAGGCCCCGGTTCAGGGTGAAATCGCCGCCCGAGGTCGATTGCCGGATGTTCATCAGCCAGTTCAGGATCGGCGTCTTGCCGAGCACGGCATGGTCGTGCAGCGCCTCATGCGCATCGCCCCAGCGCCAGCTTTCGATATTGGGCCCGTATTTCGCCTTCAGCTCCAAGAGCGCCTCGTCAAGCGAGATCCGCGCGATGTCGGTGCAGGTCTCGACCGGTGCCGACTGCATCACGTCGCACCAGCGGCTGGCGCCCTCGGTGTTGCGGAACACGCGCTCGATGAACAGCGGCTCGAGATGGGTGAATTCCGTGGCGAGCGGGCCGAGCTCGTCGCGGATCAGCCGGTTTTGCAGGTGCCGCATCCAGGCGGCATAGATCAGCGGCTCGGGCAGGTGCTCGTTCATGTCGCCATCCCAGGCGGCGAGCAGTTCGAGCGCGCGCTGGCGCAGCCGTTCGGGCGTGCCCTCGGGTGCGGCCTCGCCGGTGAACCACAGGTCCTTGCCGACGAGCGGCAGCAGGTTGCGCGCGGCGGGCGAGACGGTGTCGAGCTGGGCCGAGATGAAGCTTTCGCGCGAATGCACCTCGCGCTCGCCCATCAGCCGCGTCAGGCGCAGCACGCGCTGGCTGTCGCCCCAGTCGAAGCTGACATTGTGGGGGAAGGGGCGGTCGATCATCTTGTTGTTGGTGTTGATGACGATGCCGCCCTCGGGGTCGAGGAAGCGCGGGTTGTCGGCATAGGGCAGCCGGCCCTGCCAGCGGTTCACCGTCTCCCAGCCCGGCGAGGGCATCCGTCCTTGCGTGACATGGCCCGGATCGCGTGCCGGGATCGCGCCGATCGTCACCATGCCGACGCCGGTTTCGTCGGCGAGGATCAGGTTCTCGGCCGGCGCGATGTAGCGCTCGCCCGCCGCCACCGCCGCCGCGACCGAGCCCGCCTGCATCAGCGCGAGCCCGGCGCTCATCGAGGTGTCGGCAGGGTCGAGCGCGGTCCAGTTCAGCGAGACGACATCGCCCGGGGGCGTGATCGCGGCGAGGTTGAAATGCCCCGCCGGCAGCACCGGGCCGTTGTCGGTCCAGCGCAGGGTGATGGTGACGGGCTGGGCGTCCTTCACCTCGATGATCGCGTGGCGGGTGTCGAAGGCCTTCCAGCCGTCGGGCGTGCGGTAGCGCTCGGGATCGGCGGGGTTCAGCTCTTCGATGTGCAGGTCCTGGTCGTCGACATGGGCCGAGGTGATGCCCCAGCCGAGCCGCGCATTGCGCCCGCTCAGCACCAGCGGCAGGCCCGGGATGGTGGCGCCGATGACGCCGCCGGTGCCGAGCTCGAGCCGGGCAAGATACCACCACGACGGCGCGGTGAAGGCCATGTGCGGATCGTTCGCCAGCAGCGAGCCACCGGCCGCCGAGCGGCGCGGTGCGGCGGCGACGGCATTCGAGGCACCGGCGAAGTCGCGCGGCGGGAAGGGCGACATCCCCCCTTCGGCATCGGCCATCTTCAGCCCGGGGGGGAGGCCCGGGAAAAGGCTCGCGTAATCGGGAAGTGCGGCGATGCCTGCACCCGGCACGTCCGGCAGGATATCCTTCACCCAGTCCTGGCCCAGCATCGAGACGCGCGCCCGCAGCACCTCGGTCTGCACCTGGCTTGCGGTTTCGGCGGCCAGAAGCTTGAGGATGGCGATGGAATCGGCGGGCGTCCAGTAGGCGATATCGGCCTTGAACAGGAAGAACTCGGGCGCGCCGCGGCCAAGCGCGCCCTTGTTCACCTGTTCGATCCAGGCGTTGACGCCGCGGGCATAGGCCTCGAGCGCGGCTTTCGTCTCTTCGTCCTGCGCCGCCACCGATTTCACCGCCGCGCCGTAAAGGTCGAGGCGCCGCATCAGCTCGTCGGTCTTCAGCGTCTCGGCGCCGAAGACTTCGCTCAGCCGGCCCTGCACGGTGCGGCGCAGCACGGTCATCTGCCACAGCCGGTCCTGCGCATGGGCAAGGCCGAGGGCGAAGAACACGTCGGCATCGGTCTTGCCGAAGATATGCGGCACGTCCTCGGTCGAGCGCACGATCTCGACCGGGGCCGAGATGCCGGTGACGCTGTAGCTCGCGTTGTAATCGGGCAGCGAGCGCGAGGCGAAATACCAAGCCCCGAGCCCGGCCAGGACCAGCACCACGAGCGCCAGCGTGACAAGGCGGACCATCCAGCGAAACAGGGTGAACATCGGCGGGCTCGGCGGCTGAGGGAGGGGGCGTCGGTTGACGGGGCGGGTCGAGAGGTTACTAAGTCAGGCAGGACCAATGATCAACGCGCGTTTCGCGCAAGAAAGCGGGAGCAGGCCCATGGCGAAGGTGGCATTTCTGGGGCTCGGGGTGATGGGGTTCCCGATGGCGGGGCATCTGGCGGCGAAGGGGCATGAGGTGACGGTCTACAACCGCACGCCGGCCAAGGCCGAGGCCTGGGTGGCGCGCCATGGCGGGCGCGCCGCGGCCACGCCGGCCGCGGCCGCCGCGGGCGCCGATTTCGTCATGGCCTGCGTCGGCAATGACGACGACCTGCGCGCCGTCTGTCTCGGCGACGAGGGCGCTTTCGCCAGCATGGGGGCGGACGCGATCTTCGTCGACCACACCACGGTGTCGGCCAAGGTCACGCGCGAATTGGCGGCGCTGGCCGGACAGATGGGCCTTGGCTTTGTCGACGCGCCGGTCTCGGGCGGGCAGGCGGGGGCCGAGAACGGCGTGCTGACGGTGATGTGCGGCGGCTCCGAGGCGGATTATGCCGCGGCCGAGCCGGTGATTGCGGCCTATGCCAAGGCCTGCCGGCGGATGGGCGAGACCGGCGCCGGCCAGCTGACCAAGATGTGCAACCAGATCGCCATCGCGGGGCTGGTGCAGGGGCTCTCCGAGGCGCTGCATTTCGCCGAGAAGGCCGGGCTGTCGATCTCGGATGTGGTCGAGGCGATCAGCCAGGGCGCGGCGGGCAGCTGGCAGATGTCGAACCGCGCTCAGACGATGGAGGCGGGCAAATTCGACTTCGGCTTTGCCGTCGACTGGATGCGCAAGGATCTGGGGATCTGCCTCGCCACCGCCGACGAGACCGGGGCGAGCCTGCCGGTCACGGCGCTGGTCGACCAGTTCTACAAGGAGGTGCAGGCCATGGGCGGCGCCCGCTGGGACACCTCGAGCCTGATCGCGCGGCTGCGCAAGCTGGGCTGAGGCCGCACCGCGGGGCCCGGCGGGGCGAATCGCCTGCGCCGTAGTGTCGCCGTCCGGGCGCGGGCGGGAACGGTGGGCGCCCGTTGCCCGTGCCCGCCGCGCGATCTTGCCGCGGGGCCAGACTGTCAACATGCTGATATGATGTGCGACGATAACATGGGAGGGAAGCGGCCCTCCCTCGAATCGTGTGCGCCCATTGCGCGGCGCACGGCGGTGACGGTGCGTCCGGTCGCGCAGAGGTTGTCACAGATCAATTCTGCACCTGCAAAAACGTGCTAGAGTTCCTGCATTGGAAAGCCTGAAGGAGGACAGTCATGCCAACGAAGACCCCGCCGTCGACGATCACCTTCGCCTCCATGATGAAGGCACCGTCGGCCGAGACCTGGACGATGTTCATGAAGCCGCAGGCCCGCATGGCCGAGTCGTTGCTGAAACACAACATCGAGATGCTGGAATTTCTCAAGGCCCGCTTCGAGCGCGACCGTGAGATGCTGGACGAACTCGCCGATGCCGGCAGCGCTGCCGAGGCCATGGCGATGTGGCAGGGATTCTGGCAGAAGATGCTGACCGATTATTCGGTCGAGACGAACAAGCTGGCCGCTTCGGCCACCGAAATTGCCGAGCAGGCGATCCGCGCCGCGACTGAGGAGGGCGAGGCGATGGTGACGGCTGCAGGCGGCAAGAGCAAGGACTGACGCAGCGGGCGGGCGCTCTGCCCGCCCCGAGAATGAGGAAACGCGATGACGACTACCCTCCGCAAGACGCGCGGCCGGCGCGTCAAATCCGACGCCCCGGCGTCGGACGAGATCCTGAGCGCTGATGAAATGCCGGTGGCAAAGCCTGCCGTGCGGGCGAGGGCGAAGGTGGCCAAGCCCGCCCCCGTGGCCGAGGCCCCGCGGGCGCAGCTGCCGGTTCCTTTCGTGACGAATGCCGGCATCGTGGGCGATACGCCCGAGAAACGTGCGGCCGAGGAGTCCTTCCGCCAGCTTGACCATTATGTGCATGCGCTGATGGGCAAGGCCGAGGGCGGTCTGTCGCCGCTTGCGCTGTCGCTCGCCTGGGCCGACTGGGCGGCGCATCTCGCGATCAGCCCCGGCAAGCAGGCCGAGCTTGCCTGGAAATCGGCCCGCAAGGCGCAGCGTCTGGCCGCCGAGGTGATGTGCCAGATCGGCGGTGTCGGCACGGAAACCGCCCCCTGCATCGAACCGCTGAAGCAGGACCGGCGTTTTGCCGGGCCGGAATGGTCGAAGCTGCCCTTCTCCTACTGGTCGCAAAGCTTCCTGCTCGCCCAGCAATGGTGGGCGAAGGCGACGACCGACGTTCCCGGCGTCGAAAAGAAGCACGAGAAGCTGGTCGAATTCTACGGCCGGCAGATGCTCGACATGTTCTCGCCCTCGAACTTCCTCGCCACCAACCCGCAGCTGATCTCGCGCACGATCGAGGAGGGCGGGCGCAATCTGGTGCGCGGCGCGCAGTATTTCGCCGAGGACCTGCTGAAGAAGGCGACCGGCCAGGAAGAGATGGCCGATGTCTTCGTGCCGGGGCGCGAGGTCGCGGTGACGCCGGGCAAGGTGGTGTTCCGCAACCGGCTGATCGAGCTGTTGCAATATTCGCCGACCACCGAGGTCACGCATCCGGTGCCGCTGCTGATCGTGCCGGCCTGGATCATGAAATATTACATCCTCGACCTGACGAAGCAGGAATCGCTGATCAACTGGCTGGTGGGCCAGGGCTTCACCGTCTTCTGCATCAGCTGGAAGAACCCTGACGAGGAAGACCGCGATCTCGGCTTCGACGATTACCGCACCCTCGGGGTGATGGCGGCGATCGACGCGGTGACGGCGATCACCGGCTCGGAGAAGGTGCACGGGCTCGGCTATTGCCTCGGCGGCACGCTGTTCTCGGTGACCGCGGCGACGATGGCGCGCGACGGCGACGAGCGGCTGGCGACGCTGACGATGCTGGCGGCGCAGGTCGACTTCACCGAGGCGGGCGAGCTGAGCCTGTTCACCAGCGAGGACCAGCTCGCGCTTCTCGAAGACATGATGTGGGAAGAGGGCTATCTCGACAAGGAAGCGATGGCCGGCACCTTCTCGATGCTGAAGTCGCAAGACCTCGTGTGGTCGCACATGGTGCGCGAATACATGATGGGCGAGCGCGAGACGGCCTCGTCGCTTGGCGCCTGGTCGAAGGACGCCACCCGGATGCCCTACAAGATGCATTCGGAATACCTGCGCAAGCTGTTCCTGAACAACGATCTGGCCGATGGCCGGATGGAATCGGGTGGCGGGCACATCTTCTTGCAGGACATCAAGGCGCCGATCTTCGCCGTGGCGACCGAGCATGACCACATCGCGCCCTGGAACTCGGTGTTCAAGCTGACCTACCTGATGCATGGCAGCGTGACCTTCGCGCTGGTCTCGGGCGGGCACAACACCGGCATCGTCGCCCCTCCGGGCAGCCCGCGGGCGAAATACCGGATGATGACGCACGAGCCGGGCCGGGCGCATCCCGGGCCGAAGGAATGGGCGGCGAGCGTGCCGAAGGTTCCGGGTTCGTGGTGGCAGCCCTGGGCCGACTGGCTGCGCGAGACGCAGGGGCTCGAGGATGGCGTGCCGCCGCCGATGGGCAACGAGGAGGCGGGCTATGCCCCGCTCGCCGACGCCCCCGGCAGCTACGTGCTGGTGCGCTGAGCCCTATCTGAAATGGAAAACCCCTCGCCACGGCGAGGGGTTTTTCTTTGCCCGGTTCTTTTGCCCGGGGGCAGGGCGGTCAGGCGGCGCGGCCCTTCCAGATCCAGCCGCCGCCAAGGATGCGCGTGCCGCCGGTTTCGTAGAAGACACAGGCCTGACCGGGGCTGACGCCCTCCTCGGGGTCGAGCAGCTCGACCTCCGCCTCGGTCGCGCTCAGCGGCCGCAAGATCGCCTCGCGCGGCGGGCGGGTCGAGCGGACCTTGACCGAGACATGCCATTCCGGCTGCGCGGTGAGCGGTTCATCGCCAAGCCAGTTGATCTCGCGCACCGGGATGATGCGGGTGGCGAGCGCCTCCTTCGGGCCGACGATCACCCGCCGCGTCTCGGGATCGAGCCTGACGACGTAAAGCGGCTCGCCGCCGCCGATGCCGAGCCCGCGGCGCTGGCCGATGGTGTAATGGATCACGCCGCGATGCGTGCCCAGCACCTGGCCCGACAGATCGACGATCTCGCCCGGATCGGCGGCGCCCGGGCGCAGCTTCTCGATCACGCTGGCATAGCTGCCGTTCGGCACGAAGCAGATGTCCTGGCTGTCGGGCTTGTCGGCGACCGGCAGGCCGTATTTCGCGGCGAGCGCCCGGGTCTCGGCCTTCGAGGCGAGATGGCCGAGCGGGAAGCGCAGGAAGGCCAGCTGCTCGGGCGTGGTCGAGAACAGGAAATAGCTCTGGTCGCGGTTCGGATCGGCGGCGCAATGAAGCTCAGGCCCGGTCGGCCCGATCCGGCGCTGGATGTAATGGCCGGTCGCCATGCAATCGGCCTCGAGATCCTTCGCGGTCTCGAGCAGGTCCTTGAACTTCACCCGCTCGTTGCAGCGGATGCAGGGCACGGGGGTGGCGCCGGCGAGATAGGCATCGGCGAATTCCTCGATCACCGCCTCGCGGAAGGTGTTCTCGTAATCGAGCACGTAATGCGGAAAGCCCATCGTCTCGGCGACGCGGCGGGCGTCGTGGATGTCCTGGCCCGCACAGCACGCGCCCTTTTTCGCCAGCGCCGCGCCGTGATCGTAAAGCTGCAGCGTCACGCCGACGACATCATAGCCTTCCTCGGCCAGCATCGCCGCCACCACCGAGCTGTCGACGCCGCCCGACATCGCCACCACGACTCGCGTCTCGGCCGGCGGTTTCGGCAGGCCGAGCGAGTTCAGGGGCATGTCGTCAGGCAAATCCTTGCTCATTTCGAGGGTCCTTTAACCAGACCCGCAGGAATATAGGAAAAACCCCGCCGCTCACAACCCTTCGCTTCACTCACCGTTAAGACCGACAGGGCATGGTGGGGGCCGCAGATCTCGGGGAACGGAAGGTCGGAGGGGAGAGCTATGTATCTGAAGAAAGTCGATGGTCCGCGCTCGGTCACCCTGCCTGATGGCACGATTCTGACGCGCGCGGACTTGCCGCCGAAGGACACGCGCCGTTGGGTTGCCTCGCGCAAGGCGGTGCTGGTGCAGGCCGTTGCCTGTGGGTTGATTCCCCGGGCGGAGGTTTTGCAACGCTATGAGCTTTCCGACGAGGAGTTCGATCTCTGGACGGAGGCGGTGGAAAAACACGGGATTGCCGGGCTGAAAGTGACCGCAATTCAGAAATTCAGACAACTTTAAGTTGCGTAACGTTAAAAATATGCAACAGTAAGGAGGTGTTAACCACTTGATGCGAGTCTCGAGAGCGATCGAGGGACGAATGCGGAGGACTGACGATGCGGATCTTGCTGGTGGAGGATGACCCCACGACCTCGCGCAGCATCGAGCTCATGCTGACCCATGCGAACCTGAATGTCTATTGCACGGATCTGGGCGAGGAGGGGATCGATCTCGCCAAGCTCTATGATTACGATCTGATCCTGCTCGATCTGAACCTGCCCGACATCAACGGGCTTGAGGTGTTGCGCCAGCTGCGCCTCGCCCGCGTCGACACGCCGATCCTGATCCTCACCGGCGCCGATGACACCGAGAACAAGATCAAGGGCTTCGGTTTCGGCGCCGACGATTACATGACGAAACCCTTCCACCGCGAGGAGCTGATCGCACGCATCCATGCGATCATCCGCCGTTCCAAGGGCCATTCGCAATCGGTGATCCGCACCGGCAAGATCGCGGTCAACCTCGATGCGAAGACGGTCGAGGCGGGCGGGCGCCCGGTGCATCTGACCGGCAAGGAATACCAGATGCTCGAACTGCTCAGCCTGCGCAAGGGCACCACCCTGACCAAGGAGATGTTCCTCAACCATCTCTACGGCGGCATGGACGAGCCGGAGCTGAAGATTATCGACGTCTTCATCTGCAAGCTGCGCAAGAAACTGTCGGAAGTGACCGAGGGCGAGAACTATATCGAGACGGTCTGGGGCCGCGGCTATGTGCTGCGCGACCCCGATCACAGTGCGCTTGGCGGTTGTGTCGCGATGGGCGCCTGAAGCTCTGGACGACCCTGCCGGCTGACCCTATGGATTGGGGCAGCCGAAAGGGACGAAGATGACGGACGACAAGCCCGCGATCGAAGAACTGACCCATGCGCAGGCCGCCGCCGAGCTGCCTGCGCTCGTTGCCGGCATCGAGGCCGCGAACACTGCCTATCACACGCTCGACGCGCCCGAGATTTCGGATGCGGATTATGACGCGCTGAAGCAGCGTCTGCGTGCGATCGAGGCGCGATTCCCCGATCTCGCCCGCCCCGACAGCCCGACCCAGCAGGTCGGCGGCGCGGTGGCCGAGGGCTTTGGCAAGGTCACCCATGCGGTGCCGATGCTCAGCCTCGAGAACGGCTTCACCGACGACGACATCCGCGATTTCGACGGCCGGGTGCGCAACTATCTGGGCCTCGGCCCCGAAGCGCCGCTGACCTATACCGCCGAGCCGAAGATCGACGGGCTGTCGCTTGCCCTGCTCTATGAAAAGGGCGTGCTGGTGCAGGCCGCGACCCGTGGCGACGGCGAGGTCGGCGAGAATGTCACCGAGAACGCCCGCACCATCGCCGATATTCCGCAGCGGCTCGAGAACGCCCCCGAGGTGCTCGAGGTGCGCGGCGAGGTCTACATGAGCCATGCCGATTTCGAGGCGCTGAATGCGCGCCAGGAGGCGGCGGGAGAGAAGACCTTCGCCAATCCGCGCAACGCCGCCGCGGGCTCGCTGCGTCAGCTTGACGCGCGCATCACCGCTGCGCGCTCGCTGCATTTCTTCGCCTATGCCTGGGGCGCGCATTCCGAACCCGTGGCCGAGACGCAGATGGCGGCGATGGAGCGCTTCCGCGCACTTGGCTTCACCGTCAACCCGCTCACCGTGCTGTGCGACGGCCCGGGCGAGATGCTCGCCCATTACCGCGCGATCGAGGCGCAGCGCGCCACGCTCGGCTATGACATCGACGGCGTCGTCTACAAGGTGAACGACCTCGCGCTGCAGCGCCGGCTTGGCTATCGCTCGACCACGCCCCGCTGGGCGATCGCGCACAAGTTCCCGGCGCAGACCGCCTGGACGCTGCTGGAACGGATCGAGATCCAGGTCGGCCGCACCGGTGCGCTCAGCCCGGTGGCGCGGCTGATGCCGGTCACCGTCGGCGGTGTCGTCGTCTCGAACGCGACGCTGCACAACGAGGATTACATCGCCGGCCGCAACTCCTTCGGCGAGGAGATCCGCGGCGGCAAGGACATCCGCGAGGGGGACTGGGTGCAGGTCTATCGCGCCGGCGACGTGATCCCGAAGGTGGCCGATGTCGACCTGAGCCGTCGGCCCGAAGGCGCCGCGCCCTATGTCTTCCCGGCGATCTGCCCGGAATGCGGTTCGCCCGCGATCCGCGAGGAGGGCGATGCGGTGCGCCGCTGCACCGGCGGGCTGATCTGCCCGGCGCAGGCGGTCGAGAAGCTGCGCCACTTCGTCTCGCGCGCGGCCTTCGACATCGAGGGGCTCGGTGCGAAGCAGATCGAGTTCTTCTATGACCTGTGCCGGATCTCGGAACCCGCCGACATCTTCACCCTGGCGGCCCGCGACGGCCAGCCCGGGGCGCTGGTCGCCCGGCCGCGCGAGCGGCTGGCCCATCAGCTCGCCTTGCCCGACCGGGTGCCGGACCTGCTCGCAGGGCTGGCCGAGATGTTGCGGGCCGCGGGCGTGCCGGTCAATGAGGCCGACCCCGACCATGTCATCGCCGGCATCGAATATCTGGCGGCGAAGCCGCTCGCCCGGGTCAAGGGCTGGGGCGAGAAATCGGCGCAGAACCTGTTTGCGGCGATCGAGCTGCGGCGCGAGATCGGGCTCGACCGGCTGATCTTCGCGCTTGGCATCCGCCATTGCGGCGAGGCGGCGGCGAAGGACGTGGCGCAGCATTATGGCAGCTGGGCGGCGATGGCCGAGGCGCTCGACCGGGCGCGCCCGGCGGCGCTGGCACAGCGTGCGGCCGATGCGGCCGAAGAGGCCGAGCGGGCAACGGCGCAGACCGAGGGCCGCCGCGCCCGCATCACCGAGGCGCGCAACGCCGCGATCGCCGCCCTTGATGTGCCGGCTGACGCCACCGCCGCCTGGGCCGATCTTGTCGCCACCGACGGTATCGGCCCGGTGCTGGCGCTGTCGCTCTCGGACGCTTTTGCGAACCCCGAGGAGCGCTCGGCCATCGACCGGCTGGTGGCACAGCTGACCATCCTGCCGCCGCCCGCCAAGGCCGCAAGCGGTGCGATCGCCGGCAAGACCCTGGTCTTCACTGGCACGCTCGAAAAGATGACGCGGGCCGAGGCGAAGGCGCGGGCCGAGGCGCTTGGCGCCAAGGTGGCGGGCTCGGTCTCGGCGAAGACCGATCTGGTCATCGCCGGCCCGGGCGCCGGCTCGAAGGCCGCGAAGGCTGCCGAGCTTGGCATCGAGGTGATCGACGAGGACGCCTGGCTCGCGCTGGCGCAGGGCACATGAGCGGTCGCCCCGCGGTTCTCTTTCCGCTGTTTGCCGGGCTCGAGACGCTGCCCGGCATCGGCGCCAAGACCGCGGCGGCGCTCGCGCAGCTCGATATTGCGCGGCCGCGCGACGTGCTTTTCGCGCTGCCGCATTCGGTCATCGACCGCACGCCCTTGCGCACGATCCGCGAGGCGGTGCCGCCCGCCATCGTCACCGTCGAGGTCACCATCGACGCCCATGTGCCGGCGCGGCGCAAGGGCGGGCCGTCGCGGGTTCTGGTGCATGATGCCGAGGCGGAGTTCGCGCTGGTCTTCTTCCACGCCCGCGGCGATTTCCTGGAACGGCAGCTGCCCATCGGCGCGCGCCGCCTCGTCTCGGGCAAGCTCGAACTGTTCGACGGCAGCGCGCAGATGGTCCACCCCGATCACCTGTTGCCGCCCGAAGAGGCGGACAAGCTGCCGCATTTCGAGCCGGTCTATCCGCTCGGCGCCGGGGTGACGCAGCGGGTGATGGCGAAGGCGGCCGAGGGGGCGCTGGCCCGTCTGCCCGATCTGGCCGAATGGATCGACCCGGCGCTGCGGGCGCGCGAGGGGTGGCCGGGCTGGGCCGAGGCGCTGCGCACGGCCCATGCACCGACCTCGCTTGCCGACACCGCGCCCACCACACCCGCGCGGACCCGTCTCGCCTATGACGAGTTCTTCGCCCATCAGATGACGCTGGCGCTCGCCCGGCGGATGCAGCGGCGCGGCAAGGGGCGGGCAAGCCTGGGCGACGGCCGGTTGCGGGCGCGGGTGCTTGCCGCGCTGCCCTACCGGCCGACCGGCGCGCAGACCCGCGCGGTCGAGGAGATCACCGCCGACATGGCCTCCGAGCGGCGGATGAACCGGCTGCTGCAAGGCGATGTCGGCTCCGGCAAGACGCTTGTGGCGCTGCTCGCGCTGCTCGCCGTGGTCGAGGCGGGCGGGCAGGGGGTAATGATGGCCCCGACCGAGATCCTCGCCCGTCAGCACCACGAAGGGCTGGTCGAGCTGGCCGAGGCCGCGGGGGTGCGCCTCGCGCTGCTCACCGGCCGCGACAAGGGGGCGGAGCGGGCGGCAAAGCTGACTGACCTCGCCGAGGGCCGCATCCATATCCTGATCGGCACCCATGCGGTCTTTCAGAAGGACGTGGTCTTTCACGACCTGCGTCTTGTGATCGTCGACGAGCAGCACCGCTTTGGCGTCGCGCAGCGGATGGAGCTTGGCGCCAAGGGGCGTGCGGCGGATGTGCTGGTGATGACCGCGACGCCGATCCCGCGCTCGCTGGCGCTTGCCCAATACGGCGACATGGACGTGAGCCTGCTCGACGAGAAGCCGCCCGGGCGCAAGCCGGTGCAGACCGCGCTGATCTCGACCGCGCGGATTGACGAGGTGGTCGCGCATCTGCGCCGCGCGGTGGCCGAGGGGCGGCAGGCCTATTGGGTCTGCCCGCTGGTCGAGGAGAGCGAGCGCGTCGATCTGACTGCCGCCGAGGACCGCTTCCTTGCCCTGCGTGCGGCGCTTGGCGAGGGGGTGGTGGGCCTCGTCCACGGCCAGATGCCGCCCGCGGACAAGGACGCCGCAATGGCCGATTTCGTCGCCGGCCGCACCCGGGTTCTGGTGGCGACCACGGTGATCGAGGTCGGCGTGAACGTGCCTGCGGCCTCGATCATGGTGATCGAGCGGGCCGAGACCTTCGGCCTTGCGCAGCTGCATCAGCTGCGCGGCCGCGTCGGGCGGGGGGCGGCCGCCTCGACCTGCCTGTTGCTCTACCAGCCGCCGCTGTCCGAAAGCGGCGAGCGGCGCCTGGCGATCCTGCGCGAGAGCGAAGACGGTTTCCGCATCGCCGAGGAAGACCTTGCCATGCGCGGCGCAGGTGACGTGATCGGCACCGCGCAATCCGGCCTGCCACGCTTTCGCATCGCTGATTTCGAGCGTCAGGCGGGGCTGATGGCGCTCGCCCAAAGCGATGCGCGCACGCTTCTGGCCCGCGACCCCGATCTTGCCAGCGAGCGCGGGCAGGCGGTGCGGGTCTTCCTGTGGCTGATGGAACAGGACCGCGCGATCCGGCTGATCGACGTCGGCTGAGCGATGTTCTCAAAAAGTTCTTTACTTGCGAAACGGGATATGAGAACAAAATAGCAACTGGAACGAAAGGAGTACGGAATGCGCAAGGATCTGAACGCCACCCTCGGCCGGTCGCCGAACACTCTGATGCACGACGCTCTGGGAGCTCTTTCGCTATGCGTGACTTTCGTTGCGGTTCTCTATCTGCCCGGGCTGTTCTGAGCCCGGCCCCGTTCACTGCCTCGCGCTTTCGCTGCCGCCTCTGTCCCCGATGTGCGGCCGCCTGTCCAAAGAGGGGGTCCGCCCCCCGAAAGCGCTCCTGCGCCGTCATCTTCGGATGGCGGCGTTCTTTTTGTCTTGACGGCGGGGAGAGATCAGGCGGCGGATGCGGCGGCGTCGAGCGCCGCAAGCGTCGCCTCGGGGGCAAGCAGGATCGAGGCGTGGCGGTTCGGATAATCGCGCGCCGCCTGCAGCACTTCGTATTCGCCGAAGGGCGCGGCCGGCACCGGCCCGCCTGTCAGCATCGCCGCCAGCGCATCGCGCAACGCCGCCACCTCGTCACGCGTGCGCCCGATCACCGCCGCCCCGAAGATCGCGGCCGAGGCCTGACCAAGCGCGCAGGCATGCACCTGCTGGCTGTAGCCGGTGATCCACCCGTCCTGCAGCGTCAGCGAAACGGCCACGGTCGAACCGCAGAGCGGCGCGCGCTTGCGCGCGCTCGCATCCGGGGTGGCGAGCGGCTCGGTGCAGGGGATGTCGGCCGCCAGCGCCAGAATGCGCTGCGAATAGAGCTTGAACAGATCGGCATCGCTCATGGCTTTTCCCCCGGGGTTGCGCAGGGTAGATAGGACGCCACAACGCGCAAGGAAAGCCCGATGAGTTTCGACACCGCCACGCTGAAATACGACGCCAACGGCCTGATCCCGGCAATCGCGCAGGACGCGGCGACTGGGGATGTGCTGATGATGGCCTGGATGAACGCCGAAAGCCTCGCGCGCACGCTCGAGACCGGGCAGGTGACCTATTGGTCGCGCTCGCGCCAGAGCTTCTGGGCGAAGGGCGAAAGCTCGGGCCACGTGCAGCGGCTGGTCGAGCTGCGCATCGACTGCGACCGCGACTGCCTGCTGCTTCTGGTCGAGCAGACCGGCCCGGCCTGTCACACCAACCGCCGCTCGTGCTTCTACACCGCGCTGCGGCAGGGCGACGAGGTCGAGATCCTGAAGCCGATGGCGTAAGGCTATAGCCCGACCAAGCGGCGGATATCGGCCGGGGTCGCCCCCTCGGTCCGGTATTTCACCAGCGCCCTTGCATCGTCGCGCTTCGCCAGACGCTTGCCGGTCTCGTCCCGGATCAGCCTGTGATGGCAATAGGTTGGCGTCTGAAGTTCAAGCAGTTTCTGAAGTGTGACATGGATTGCCGTCGCCTCGAACAGATCCTCGCCACGGGTCACGAGCGTCACGCCCTGCGCTGCGTCGTCGAGCACCACCGAGAGGTGATACGACGTGCCCATGTCGCGCCGCGAAAGCACCACATCGCCCACCTCGCGGATCATCCGCTCGGGCGTGATCGCATGGATGCCGCGGTATTTCTCGCCGATTTCGGTGAAGGAACAGGCGGTTGCGGCGCGATCCATATAGAGCCGCAGCGCCGCATCAGGCAGCGGTTCGCCGGGCTTCGGCGCGCCCGTCAGCCGGCAGGTGCCCGGATAGACGATCCCGTCCGGGCCGAGCGGCACGCCTTCCTGCGGCGCCGAAACGGCCGCCTCGATGTCTCGGCGGCTGCAGGAGCAGGCGAAGAGAAAACCGGAATTCCACAGCTTTTCAAGACAGTCGCGATAGACCTTCAGACGCTCTGACTGGCGCATCACCGGCCCGTCCCAGCTCAGCCCGAGCCAGCGCAGGTCGTCATAGATCTGCGCCTCCCATTCGGGTTTCGAACGCTGCCGGTCGATGTCCTCGATCCGCAGCAGGAACTGCCCGCCGGCGGCGCGCGCCATGTCATGGGCCAGGATCGCGCTATAGGCATGGCCCAGATGCAGCGGCCCGGTCGGCGAGGGCGCGAACCGGGTGATCATCTCAGCTTTGCGCCGCAAGCCATTGGGTGAACAGCTCTTTCGCCCGGTCGGTATAGCCCTTGTAGCGGTCCTTGCGGCCCTTGCGGCCGCCGCGGGCTTCCTCGAGCGGCGGGAACAGGCCGAAGTTCACGTTCATCGGCTGGAAGCTTTTCGCCTCGGCGCCGCCGGTGATGTGGTTCACCAGACTGCCCATCGCGGTCTCGGGCGCGGGCGGCAGCAGGCTCTCGCCCTTGATCTCGGCCGCGGCCATGCGGCCGGCCAGAAGCCCCATCGCCGCGCTTTCGACATAGCCCTCGACGCCGGTGATCTGCCCGGCAAAGCGCAGGTTCGGTCGCAGTTTCAGCCGCATCTGGTCGTCAAGCAGCGTCGGAGAGTTGATGAAGGTGTTGCGATGGATCCCGCCAAGGCGCGCGAAGCTGGCGTTCTGCAGCCCCGGAATCGTCTTGAATACAGAGGATTGCGCGCCGTACTTCATCTTTGTCTGGAAGCCGACGATGTTGTAGAGCGTGCCGAGCGCATTGTCGCGGCGCAGCTGCACCACGGCATAGGCCTTTTCCTCGGGCTTATGCGCATTGGTGAGACCCACCGGCTTCATCGGCCCGTGGCGCAGCGTCTCGCGACCGCGCTCGGCCATCACCTCGATCGGCAGGCAGCCGTCGAAGTAGCCGGCGGTCTCGCCTTCGTGGAACTCGGTCTTCTCGGCGGCGAGCAGCGCGTCGATGAAGGCCTCGTACTCCGCCTTGGTCATCGGGCAGTTGATATAAGCGGTGCGCTCTTCCTCGGTCTCGCCCTTGTCATAGCGGCTTTGCCGCCAGGCGATGTCCATGTCGATGGTCTCGGCATAGACGATCGGCGCGATCGCGTCGAAGAAGGCCAGGCTCTCGGCGCCGGTCACGGTGCGGATGCTTTCCGCGAGCGCGCCCGAGGTCAGCGGCCCGGTGGCAACGATCCAGTGCCCCGAGGCGGGCAGCTCGGTGATCTCGTCCTCGGCGAAGGAGATCAGCGGGTGCGACCGCAGCGCCGCCGTCACCGCCTGCGAGAATGCCTCGCGATCGACGGCCAGGGCGCCGCCGGCGGGCAGGGAATGGCGGTCGGCAGTGGTCATGATCAGCCCGCCCGCGGCGCGCATTTCCCAATGCAGCAGGCCCACGGCATTGCGCTCGTCATCGTCCGAGCGGAACGAGTTCGAACAGACCATTTCGGCGAAATCGCCACTTTGATGCGCGAAGGTGGCGACCTTCGGCCGCATCTCGTGCAGCACGACGGAGATGCCCGCCTGCGCGGCCTGCCAGGCGGCTTCCGATCCGGCCATGCCGCCGCCGATGATGTGAAGTGTATCGCTCATGGGGCCCGTTTACGGTGGGTTGCGGAAAAAGGAAAGCGCCCTCACGGGGAGGGCGCCGGGGACGCCCCCGAAGGGGCGCCGAAGGGCAAGGGCTCAGAGCCCGGGCAGGAAGTCCTGGATGCCGCGGCCACCGAAGGTCACGCCATTGTTGTTGCCGAAGGTGGCTTTCACGCCGACGCCGATGAAACTCTCGGCCGCCATGCCGTCGCCGTCGTAGAAGCCGAGCTCGCCGGTGGCCTGAATGCCGGGGGTGATCTCGTAGCCGGCGGTGCCGCTGACGCGGTAGTTGTTGTCGCCCTCGCCATGGACGATGTCGACCCGGCCGCCGAGGTCGAGTTTCTGGTTCACCGCATAGCCGCCGCGCAGGGTCAGACCGTTGGCGTTCTTGCCCGCGCTGTCGAAGTGGGTGAACGCCGCCTCATAGGAGATCTGATTGACCTTGTTGGCGAATTCGAGGCCGTAATAGATCACGTCCTGATTGTCGAGCCAGTCATGGCCAACGAAGGCGCCGGCGGCCATGGCGTCGGTCGGACGATAGCTGCCATGCAGGGTGAAGGTGGTGCCGTCCCAGTTGGTCAGCCCGTAGTAGCGCTGCGCGAGATCGCCCTGCACCGAGAACTGCGGCCCGATGCCATATTCGAGCGCACCGCCGAGCGTGGCCTTGTTCAGGTCGCGCGCGCCAGCATCGGCCAGCGTCGAGTAGTGGAAACCGACCTCGGCGCCGGTCACTTCGGCGATCCCGGTCTGCGGCAGCAGCCCGGCCGCGCAAAGCGCGAGAAGGAGTTTTTTCTGCATCATGCACCTCATCAACTGCCCTCCTTCACGGAAGGTCATGCTTCACTGTCTTCATCGCCCTGGTCGGCGACGCGCGCCACCGTGACGACTTCTTCTTCGGCGCCGGTGTTGAACACCTTCACCCCGCCCGCCGAGCGCGAGCGGAAAGAGATCCCCGCCACCGGGCAGCGGATCGACTGCCCCGTCGAGGTGGCCAGCATGATCTGGTCCTCGTCCTCGACCGGGAAGGAGGCGACGAGCGCGCCACCGGGCATGCGCTTGTCGAAGGCGGTGACGCCCTGGCCGCCACGGCCGCGCACCGGGTAATCGTGGCTCGACGAGATCTTGCCCAGCCCCTTGGCGGTGACGGTCAGGATCAGGTCCTGTGCCGCGAGCATCTCGGCATAGCGCGCCTCGGACAGCGTGCCCTCGGCCGCGGCCTCGTCCTCGTCAGCCTCGACTTCGGTCTCCTCGATCTGGTCCTCGGCGCCGTGTTCCGCGCGGTAGCGACGGATGAAGGCGGCGCGTTCCCAGGGCTCGGCTTCGAAGTGGCGGATCACCGACATCGAGACGACCTTGTCGCCCGAGGCCAGTCGCACGCCGCGCACGCCGGTGGAGGAGCGGCCCTTGAACACGCGCACCTCGGGGACGGGGAAGCGGATCGCCCGCCCGCCCGCCATCACCAGCATGATGTCATCCTCTTCGGTGCACATGCGGGTGTCGACCAGCGTCACGCCCTCGGGCAGTTCCATCGCCCGCTTGCCGTTGCGCATCACCTTGGCAAAGTCGCTCAGCGCGTTGCGGCGCACGTCGCCGTCGGAGGTGGCAAAGAACACCTGATAGTTCCCCCATTCCTCCTCGGGCGCATCGACCGGCATCAGCGAGGCGACGGAGACGCCCTGCGGGATCGGCAGGATGTTGATGATCGCCTTGCCCTTCGAGGTGCGGCCCGCGAGCGGCAGGCGCCAGCACTTCAGCGAATAGACCATGCCGTCGGTGGTGAAGAACAGAAGCTGCGTATGGGTGTTGGCGACGAACAGCGTGGTGACGACATCGTCTTCCTTCGTCGCCATCGAGGCGAGCCCCTTGCCGCCGCGGCGCTGCGCGCGGAACTCGGCCAGCGGCGTGCGCTTGATGTAGCCGCCCGAGGTGATGGTGACGACCATGTCCTCGCGCTCGATCAGATCCTCGTCGTCAAGGTCGCCCGCCCAGTCGATGATCTCGGTGCGGCGCGGCACGGCGAATTGCTCCTTCACCTCGCGCAGCTCGGCCGAGATGATCGCCATGATCCGTTCGCGCGAGCCGAGGATCTCGAGGTAATCGCGGATTTTCGCGGCGAGATCGGCGAGTTCGTCGGTGACTTCCTTGACGCCGAGCTGGGTCAGGCGCTGCAGCCGCAGGTCGAGAATGGCACGGGCCTGAGCCTCGGAGAGGTTGTAGGTGCTGTCCGCGTTCATCTCGTGCAGCGGATCGTCGATCAGCCGGATATATCCGGCGATCTCATGCGCCGGCCAGCGCCGGGTCATCAGCTTTTCACGCGCTTCGGCGGCATCGGCCGAGGCGCGGATCGTTGCGACGACCTCGTCGACGTTCGACACGGCAACGGCGAGACCGCACAGGATGTGGCTGCGCTCGCGCGCCTTGCGCAGCTCCCAGGCCGTGCGGCGCGCCACCACTTCCTCGCGGAAGGTGATGAAATGGGTGAGGAAATCGCGCAGCGTCAGCTGTTCGGGCTTGCCGCCGTTCAGCGCCAGCATGTTGCAGCCGAAGGAGGTCTGCAGCGGCGTGAAGCGGTAAAGCTGGTTCAGCACCACGTCGGGGGTCGCGTCGCGCTTCAGCTCGATCACCACGCGCACGCCAACCCGGTCGGATTCGTCGGCGATGTTCGAGATCCCCTCGAGCCGCTTGTCGCGCACGAGCTCGGCCATCTTCTCGATCATCGCCGCCTTGTTCACCTGGTAGGGGATGTCGTCGACGATGATCGCGTGGCGGTCCTTGCGGATCTCCTCGATCCGGGTCTTGGCGCGGATGATGACCGAGCCGCGGCCCTCGAGATAGGCCTTGCGGATGCCGCCGCGGCCCATGATCTGCGCCCCGGTCGGGAAGTCGGGGCCGGGCACGATCTGCATCAGCGCCTCGGTCGACATGTCGGGCGTGTCGATCAGGGCGAGCGTCGCGTCGATCACCTCGCCGAGGTTGTGCGGCGGGATGTTGGTCGCCATGCCGACCGCGATGCCGCCCGCGCCGTTCACCAGCATGTTCGGGAAGCGCGCCGGAAGGACGGTGGGTTCCTTGTCCTTGCCGTCGTAGTTGTCCTGGAAGTCGACGGTGTCCTTTTCGATGTCGGCAAGCATGAAGGCCGAGGGCTTGTCCATGCGCACTTCGGTGTAGCGCATCGCCGCGGCGCTGTCGCCGTCCATCGAGCCGAAGTTGCCCTGACCGTCGAGCAGCGGCAGCGACATCGAGAAGTCCTGCGCCATGCGCACCAGCGCGTCATAGATCGCCGCGTCGCCATGCGGGTGATACTTACCCATGACGTCGCCGACCGGGCGGGCCGATTTGCGATAGGGCTTGTCCGCGGTGTTCCCGGTTTCGTGCATCGCGTAAAGGATGCGCCGGTGCACGGGCTTCAGACCGTCGCGCAGATCGGGGATCGCGCGGGACACGATCACGCTCATCGCGTAATCGAGATAGGCGGTCTTCATCTCCTCGGCGATCGAGACGGTGGGGCCGTCATAGACAGGCCGCTTCGGGCCTTCGTCGAGAGTTTCCGGCGTTTCGGGGGTATCGGTCACGCGCGTCTTCTTTTTCTAGATCTTGTTGGCCGTCTTATAGCCGATCCAACGGTTTGGGTGCAATCTCGAAGCGTCGTGCCGGGCGGCGACCGGCGGATTCGAGTGTTTTTGCCAAGAAAAAACCATCGGCCGGCCCCCGGGGGCGCCGCCCTGCGGCTCAGGCGGTGGCGCGGGCCCTGAGAAAGGCCCAGACCCAGATCCCGGCGAAGACGAGCGAGCCGATCGCGTTCAGGTTCGCCATGGTGATGCCGAAGATCTCCCAGCTGATCTCGTCGCAGCGCACAAGCGGCGCGGCCTGGATCTGCGCGAGCAGATCCTGTGCCGACATGCCGCCCACCGGGTTCGAGGTGCAGGCATCGGGGCCGGCGAAGATGTGTCGCTCGACGCCCGAGTGGTAGAAGCCCAGCACCGAGGTGGTGAGGGCGGCGAGCGCGCCGAGAAGCGACAGCCCGATCGGCAGCCGGAACAGCAGCATCGCCGCGCCGAGGAGGGCGGCGAAGAGATGCGGCCAGCGCTGCTCGATGCAGAGCTCGCAGGGTGCATAGCCGATCGCCTGGAAGATCAGCGCACCGACCAGCACCGCGGCCGAGCCGGCCGCGGCAAGGCCGACGAGGCGGCGGGGGGTGAGAAGGTCGAGCATCACAGATACCTCAACGCATAGAAGCCGCCGATCAGCAGCACCACGAAGGCGGAGAAGAGCGGGCCGAGCCAGCGCTCGATGAAGTCGCGGATCGGCGCGCCGAAGCGCCACAGCAGCCCCGCCACCACGAAGAAGCGCAGCGCGCGCGCGAGCACCGAGACGGCAAGGAAGAGCGGCAGGGATAGCTGCGTCGCGCCCGAGAAGATGGTGATCACCTTGTAGGGGAAGGGCGTGACGCCCGCGACCAGCACCGCCCAGCCACCATAGTCGTTGAAGCGCAGGGCAAGCTCGTCGAACTTGTCGGCCTTGCCGTAGAATTCGAGGATCGGCTTGCCGATCGCATCCATGAAGCCGTAGCCGATCGCATAGCCGAGGCAGCCGCCGAGCACCGAGGCAAGGGTTGCGACGAAAGCAATCTTCCAGGCCTTCTCGCGCGCCGCCAGAACCATCGGAATCATCAGCACGTCGGGCGGAATCGGAAAGACCGAGCTTTCCACGAAGGCCACGACCGCCAGGGCCCACATCGCGCGCGGATGGCAGGCAAGGCTCATCGTCCAGTCGTAAAGCCGTCGGATCATCTGCGCCCCATCTCAGGTTTCGCCTGATGTCTCGCCGCTCTGCGCTGCAAGGTCAAGCAGCGGCGCAAGCTTTTGCGTTGTGCGGGGGGAGCCGGAACCGTTAATCTCGCGCTTGTGACCAGTGGAGGTGTGCAATGAAATGGCAGGGACGGCGCGGCAGCCGCTACATCGAGGATCGGCGCGGGGCGTCGGGCAGCCCGCTGGGCCTGCGCGGGGCAGGCGGGCTCGGTGTGCTCGCGGTCGTCCTTGTCGGCTGGTATTTCGGCGTGGACCTGACGCCGCTACTCGACCAGGGCGGGCAGGGGCCGTCGGTGCAGACCTCGGGCACGCTCAGCGAGGAAGACCAGGCGATGGGGGATTTCGTCTCGGTCACGCTCGCCGATACCGAGGAGGTCTGGCAGACGATCTTCACCGACGAGCTCGGCCGCACCTATCACCCGGCGACGCTGGTGCTTTACAGCCAGGTGACGCAATCGCCCTGCGGCACGGCCTCGGGGGCGACGGGGCCGTTCTATTGCCCGGGCGACAAGAAGGTTTACCTCGACACCGATTTCTTCACCACGCTGTCGCGCGAGCTTGGTGCCTCGGGCGATTTCGCCGCGGCCTATGTCGTGGCGCATGAGATCGGCCACCATGTGCAGGACGAGCTCGGGGTTTTGTCGAAGGTGAACGCGCTGCGCGCGAAGGCGGGCGCGGCGGAGAGCAACGCGCTGTCTGTGCGCACCGAGCTGCAGGCCGATTGCCTGGCGGGGATCTGGGCCTTCCATGCCGAGGAGCAGTTCGGCACGATCGAGCGCGGCGACATCGCCGAGGCGATGAATGCGGCCGCGCGGATCGGCGACGACACGCTTCAGCGCAACGCCGGGCGCCGGCCGATGCCCGACAGCTTCACCCACGGCACCTCCGAACAGCGCCAGCGCTGGTTCGAGACCGGCTACGAGAGTGGCAATATCGCGCATTGCGACACCTTCTCGGTGGCCGAGCCCTGAACCGGCGGCGGGCGGCGCGGCAAGCCTCTTGCCAGCCGCCCGGCCGCCCGCTACATGGGCAGGAACTGGCCCGAGTGGCGGAATGGTAGACGCAGGGGATTCAAAATCCTCCGCCGCAAGGCGTGCGAGTTCGAGTCTCGCCTCGGGCACCAGTTTGAAATCCCACATTAAAATCGTTCCGTCCCGCTCCGTCGAGTATGTCGACCGCAGGCAGTTCCCACAGGCGCTTCCCACGGTCATGTTTCGGTCTTGTTCCGTTCCATCATCGTCATCGCCGATTTCGACAGCCGCTTTCGATTCGCCCGGGAGCGGTAGTAGGCGATCATCTCGGGCGTCTGATTGGTGATCGACTGGATCTGCGCATCGGTGCAGCCGGCCTCTGCCAAACGAACGATCGCGAGCTTGCGCAGACCATGCAGGGTGTAGGGTTTCGCCTTGGCCCCGAGCCCTGTGCGCCATCCGCGGAATGCCTTCTCGATCGCGGAATATCCGAGCGGCTCGGTGAGGTTCTTGGCAATGATGTGGGTGCCGCGCTTTGGCTGCGCTGCCAGAAACGCGCGCAGACTTGGCGGGCTGTAGACCTCGATTAGAGTATCGGTCTTCTCGTCGAGAACATCCATCCACTCGCCGCGGAAATGGTCATGGCGCATGATGATCGCCGCATTTGGGCGCTGCCCGGTCCCGAGGATCAGCTCGGCCGCAGTACGCACCGCCGTCGGGGCGGTGTCGAGCGCCGAGACCATCCAGTCCGGCCATGGCTCGAACTCGCGCTGTTTGCCGTAAAGCTCGATCCCCTCGGCCACGTTCTCGACGTTCCAGTCGAGCGTGTTGCGCGCGAAGTTCAGCAGCAGGCTGATGATCTGCACCATCCAATCGGCGCGGCGCGGGGTTTCGACATACTTCGCATGGATCGCGCGCACCTGGGCACGGGTGATACTGCGAACCGCCTTGGCCCCGTTCTTCTCGGCGATCTCGTTGAGGATGCGGTCGTAGCTTCGCCTGGAGCTGTATGCGAGGCGGGTGAATTTCGGATGGGCCCGGTAAGCGCAGATCAGATCTCCCCACGTGTCGCGCTCGGGCTTTTTGAGCGCCTCACTGGTACCGGACCGGATCGCCCAATAGGCGCGGTCGAATTCTTCGGAGTCCATGTCGTCGGGCAGCGGAATGAACCGCTCACGCCGGCGGCCATCCTGAACCCATGTCATCCGGTAATAGGGACGGAGGCGCCCGCCGACCTTCTTGAGCTGGACATATGGCTTTTGAGACCGCTTCAAAGGTCGAATTCCTCGGTCGGCTTGGGCTTGGAGCCGCGAACGATAGCGTCGATGTCGGAGATCGACCAACGCTCGTGCTGCCCAATCTTGAGCGGCGCGGGGAGGGCGCCGGCGGATACCAAGTCACGAAATTCGGCTGGGCGCATGTCAAGCAAGCGCGCCGCGGTGCGATCTGTGGCATAGATGATCTGCTCATGCCTCGCCATCAGTCGGTCTCCATCTTCTCGAGCGCATCCTGCGCGATGCGGCGGATCGGGCCACCGCTGATTGCTGCGATTTCGGCGAGGGCCGCCGCCGCCTGCGTGATGCCACCGCCGAGCACATAGTCTGCCCACGGCTCGTAGCGATCCAGCGCCTCCTGTGCGCGCCGCCTATCTCCGGCCAGCGCCTGCACCCGCAGATAGGCGGCGAGGGCAGCGGGGTCCTGGTCTTTCAGGTCGATATGAAGGTCAGCCATTGGTGGCGTCCTCCTCGATCTCGGCGGCGCGTCTGAGACGGTCAATCTCTGCAGCGATAAGCGCGCCAGCCTTTTCAAGGTTGCGGATCGGATCTCCGCTGGGCTTCCACCATTGGGTGTCCCAAGGCCACCACCCATCGAAATCATCCATGCCGGGCTCCAGCGAGAATGCGCAGGCATGGAGCGCGTAGCAGACGGCAGCTTTGCCCATTTCGCCGTACTTATGCTCGTCATCATGTCCGGGCGTCCAGCCCTCCACATCAATCTGCCGCGCGCGCTCGGCAGCGATGCTCTCAATTCCATTCATGGTCATCTCCTTTCAGAGCAGCATCGACAGCATGGTCAAGATCCTCGCCATTCAGCACAACGTTTCTTGGCGTCATGCCCGCAAACACGCCACCGGCCGATATTGTTTCGAGGTCTCTCTCTCTCAGGTATCGGTATCGCTCTGCGTCGATCCGCAGCTGCTCGACTTCGGCCCGCAGAGCGTCGCGCTCGGTGGTGATGGCCTCCAGCTCATCGCGGATGGCTTCGTTCTCATACGATGATGCCCTGACGACGCTCATCGCGGCTGCGTGCAGCTTGTCCTTCTGGATTGCCGCAGTCCTCCAGCGCTCGACCTCGGCGCGCAGCATCTCTGCCTCACCATGCGGATCGGTCAGGTCGGTGTCCTGGTAGTTGCGGTCGCTCATGATGCGTCTCCGTAGCTGAGCAGGTCATTCGAGAAGCGGCGCTGCATCGAGGTGAAATAGAGATCATTTGCCTCGATCAGGATCGCCGATCTCCCGAGGCGATTGGCGACGACGCCGGTGGTGCCTGACCCCGCGAATGGGTCGAGCACTACGCCGCCCGGCGGGCAGGCGTTCAGGATCAGCGGCTCGACGATCGCCTCGGGTTTCTGCGTCGGGTGGATCGCGTGCCCGTGTTGCGAGCGGGCATAGATCACGCTGCGCATGAGCCGCGGGCCACCGTCCTCGCTGGTATAGGTCGATCCATTGATATCGCCCATGTGGGCTGGCCGCCTCTTTTTCCGGGTCACGGATTTTCGATCCGCATCCATCGTCACCACGGCACCCTTGTAGATCTGCGCCCACTCCCCGCGGTAAAATTGCACCGCGCTCTCATGGACGCGCCTGAAGCGGTCATTGTGAAAACTGCTGCCGTTGTGCTTCTCCCAGACGATATCTTGCGCCATGCGCCACCCCTCGAAATCGTCTCGACGCTCCATGAACATGCGCATCGTGCCGAAGACCCACATTGAGCCGCTCGGCTTCAGGACGCGTGCGACAGAATCCGGCCACCCTGGGGGCCAGATGTCCCAGCTCAGACTTGTCTGCTGATATGGTGGGTCAGCGATGACCGCATCCACACTCGCATCCGGCATGCTCGCGACGATCTTCATGCTGTCCCCGTGGATCAGGCGCACGCTCATGCGATCCTGCTGATCGCTTCGAGGGCGTGATCGCCCCATTGCTCGGCCATGGCCGCCGCGAGGCCGGGGAAGAACCGGCTGCGGAAGACCTTGCGCCCGGGGCCGGGCGGGGCGCGGTGGATTTCGTCACGCGCGGTGCTGCCGTCGAGCGTGCCGGTGGCCGTGAGCTTCGGCAGGCCGCGCAGCCACAGGCAGGTGCGCTTCGTGACATTGTCCGGGCCGGCGGGATCGGTGCCGAATTGCCAGGGCTGCACGCTCTGCGCAAAGGGGCGGAACTCGCGGATCCGTGCCTTGGCATGCTTGTGCATCACCGGGTTCTCGATCGCGATCCGCAGCACCGGCGCGCTCCAGCACGCCGAGAAGAGTGCCGCGCCTTCATCGAGCAGGCGCCACATGATCTGCAGGCGGGTGGCGTCATCGAGCCCGCGCCAGGCTGCGCGCTCGGCCGCAGTGACCTCATCGGGCGGATTGCGCGGTGGGGCGGTCAGCCAGCGCACGCCGCTGTTGGCGAGGCGCGTGCAGGGCGGGTGGCAGATGACGGCCAGATCCCAGCCGAGGCCGAGCGCCTCGCGCACATCGGAGACCATGTGCCGGTTGCTGCCATCCTCGGCCGGGGCGAGGTCGCACGACCAGGCCTCATGCCCGCGGGCCGCGAAGGCGCGGCGCACGATGCCCGAGCGCTCGCAGCCGATCAGAACGCGCAGGGCGGTCATGCGCGCCCCTCCGCCAGCATCTCGCGCAGAGCGGCGCGGGCGAACAGGTCGCCGTCGCTAGATGCCTCAAGATATCGCCCCGCCTTTTCGACAAAGCAGGAAAGCAGCAGCTTCGCCGTCCTAAGTGGACAGCAGCTAGCGGCCTCTGTGCAAATGCCGCCGCAGCGAAGTGCGGTCCTATAGCTCGGATATGTCAATTTCGCGCTGTGATACTGCACGAGGCCATTGATGATATCGCGGGTGTCAGCTTGCCTCGTCATCCTCTCCTGGATGTAGGCGACCGCGGCCGTCAAAGTCTTGGCCGTTTTCGGCGAAGCTGGCGGCAGAGCAAAAGCGTCCCTCATGCGCGCCCCTCCGCCAGCATCTCGCGCAGCGCCACGACCAGCACCGGAGCGCGGCGGCGCGGACGGCGCGGCGGCGTGATGACGTCACGCGGCGGCGCCGTCTCTACGCGCGGATCGTCAGGCCGCAGGCGCAGCGCTTCCGGGAGCGGCGCAAGCTTGACTTTGGAATCCAAATCGTCGCGGCAGGTGATGCGGCGTTCCCGGTTCGTCATGGTGTCGCGCATTTCATTCTCCTGTCTCTCTGGATGCCGCCCCGCGCGGGGGCGGTCACCGGAAGGTCAGGCGGTGGCTTTCGCTGCGGACCACCCGCCATAGGCGCCAAGCGCCAGCAGGAAGATCGAGCCGAGCAGATCCATCGTCGCTGGCAGGATCACCTGGGCGACGATGATCACGGCTGCAGCGGCGATCAGGACGGCCGAGCGCCCGGTCGCAGCCATCACAGATAGCTCGACAGGCTGAACCCGAGGCGCTTGGCGAGGTCCTCGAGAACGGCACGCTCCTGCGGTTCCATCTCGCCATCAGCCATGGCGACGTCGATCGCCACCATCAGCGCCATTTCGAGCTCGTCGGTGGCGTTCTTCGCCTTGGCCTCCTCGATCTCACGCTTGAGGGCGAGCTTGCCGGCCATGCCGCCCCGCGCCCGGTTGAGCTGCTTGTCGAGGGCGCGCTCGATCTCGGACGCCGAGAAGGCCTCGCCCAGCGTCGCATGCGCCTGCAGCGCAGCAAGGGTCGCCTCGACCTCGCTATCCTCGATCTCGCCATCGGCCATCGCCATCAGCGCAGCCATGGCGCAGATGCCTTCGAGCAGGTCAGTCTTGCCCGAGAGCTTCTTGCTTCCGCCGCTGAGGCGCTCTTTCAGTTTTCCGAACATGGTTTCTCCTTTTGGGTTGGTGCGTGGTGATCAGGCGGTGATGTGGCGGACGGCGCGCATCACGGCGTCTTCGGCGTGGGTCTGGGCGAGCGAGAGGTCGCGCGAGCCCTGCCGATCGCCCGCGGCATCAGTGCCGCCGATTGCATGGAGAGCGGCGATGAACTGTGCGCCGAGATCCTTGATGCGCTGCATCGCACCCTTCTCGGCGTCGCTCAGGGTGCGATACTGGTGGCGCACAGCGTTGTTGGCCGTGCGGTCGTCCGAGGTGCTGTCGACCTGATCGGTCATGTGGGTGGTTCCTTTCGATGGTTGGCGGGCGGGTGCCAGCCGAATGCAATCCCGCCCGCACCGGGCGACATGCCCGGATCACTGCCCCGGCGGCAGCTGTGGTCATCGTGAGTGGTGGCGCCGCCGGGGTCGCGGCTGCGCGGGCGGCGGCGGGGAGGCCCCGGCGCCCGCGCCGTGCAATCAGCCGGTCAGCGCGAGGCGCGCGCGGGCCTCGGCGAGCGGGGCGGCATCGACCGCCGCGGCGATCCAGCGCGCGCATGCGGATGCGAGGTCGCGGCCGGTGGCCTTGATGCCGTGCAGCTCGATCCTGACGCCGGCTGACACTCTCTGGGCGGGCCGCCAGGCCACCCAGAGCTGGCCGGCGCTGGTCGCATTGATCTCGCCGACGATCGCGTCAATGCGGTCCACGGTGTCGAGGGGCGTGAGCCGGTCGAGCAGGCGGGCGAGGGGGGAGACCGGCAGCATCAGGCCAGCGCCCCGGCGGAAAGCTGCGGCAGCGCCAGCGCGGTGTCGAGCGCGGCGCGGGCGATGACCAGGCTGCCGGCGCAGATCAGCGCCGCGAGCAGCAGGTCGGAAACGTGCAGGCGGGGGGTGCCCATGTGATCCTCCATCGGTGATCCCGCGATCGGCCCAGGGTGGGTGTCAGCGGCGGGTGATGGGGTGGGTATGCAATATTGCCGCGCTCAAGTCAATGCAATCATGCATATTGATGTGCAAGATTGCCGATGTTGCGTTTTCAGACTAGAATCGCCGATGACAGCTTGCGCCGCTCGCGGCGTCTGTGACCCATGCTGTATGGAGGTTCAAATGGCGGATGATGCGAACGAGAAGAGCCCGGCTCTGGGCGGGGTTCGTGGCCTGGATGGCGATGACGTGGAGCGCTGTTGCCAATGCTGCATGCGGCGCTCAAGAGATGCTCTCAGCCTCATCGAGGCCATCAATTCGGCGGTCAAGAGCGGGTACACCGTGACTCTCGATTGGAAGTAAACATTGCTGCATGGCAAAGCCCGCACGAGGCGGGCTTTGCTGTTGCGCAGGACCTTGGCTACGACTGGATGACCATCTCGGCATCAGGCCGCGCCGAGGTATCAAGCGCCTTGTCAGGATACATAGAACTTCACAATCGCCTCTATTTCATCCGCATACTTATAGAGGTCGCTGGGGCCATCCACTCTGATCTTGGTTTCGTTCTTCTCAGCGTCGAAAATGCCGATGTTCTTTGTCGTTGCAGAGTTGAAATAGAGGCGACAAATCGGCTTTCGATTATTGTCATCCATCAAAATGGCACAGTAGCTTTTGGCATCGCGCATGACCACGCGGTCGATCGGCGCAAATCGTGCAGCGATAGCCCGGACAATCATAAACCCCTCGCGCTCTTCATCGGTTGTTTCGATATCAGCATCGGGTGCGGTGTCAGCTTGGACCTGCGCGGCCTGAGGAGGGGGATCACCGCGCAGGGTGATGCTCAGCTTATCTTGGATGCGGTCCCTGATGAGTTCGTCCAGGGCTGCTTGAATGGCCGGCGTGATCTGCTCGAGAACGGCCTTGGTGATGGAACCCTCATGGATTTGCCTGCCGATAAAACGGGCAAAATCTTCATCCGGCGTGTCGAGCTGCTGTTTCAGGAAGGCTGCGGCTTTTCGAGTATACTTCAGATTTGATGCTGCCTCGATAATCGACTCGATTGCGAAGCTGCTTTTCTGGAAGCGTGCGAGTTCCTGCACCTGCCCTTTGTCGTGGTTTTGGAAATCGAACGTGAAGAAGGGCTTCTTGTCCATCTTGTTCGGTTCGTCAGTATCAGAAAAGAACCACGCTTCTTTCCCGTTCGTGAGCACGGCAAGGCGCGCTTCCGTGACATGGAAGTAGCGGAAGAGCTGGCTGAACTGCACATCCCCGAGCTTGACCCCGATTGACTTGGCCTCCACGAGCATGGCGATTTTGCCGTCGATCTTGACAGCGAAATCCACCTTCTCACCCTTCTTGAGGCCAACGTCTGCAACGAACTCCGGGACAACTTCCTCGAGGTTGAAAACGTCAAATCCAAGAGACTGAATGAACGGCAAAATGACGGCGGTTTTCGTCGCTTCTTCGGTCAACGCTTGGCGCTCAGCCATCTTGGAGCGCGTCGACAGGGTCTCAATAAGTTCTTCAAATTCCGCCATTTTCTACCTCGCGCAGTCTATGCTTTTTTCCCAACCCAAATCACTTTACCAACCACAATTACGTCTGAAACATGCCACTCGACGGCCGGATACTCTTCTCTGTTGTCAGAGAGGATCATGACCTTGCCGGGGCCGGTGCCTCTGCTGATGCGCTTTACAAGCAGTGCATTGTCGAAGTTCAACACAAACAGCCCATCGTAGCCAAGGCTGCGCTTGCTGGTGTCGATCATGACAACATCGTCATCCCGAAGTGTCGGCTCCATGCTATTGCCTTTCACGCCAATAACAGCGAGGTCGGCAGGGCGAGCCTTTGTAATGCGCGACAGGTATCCTTGAGGGAAAGCTAGCCGATCGACGACAGTCTCTTCGTCGACGATGATGCCCGGGCCGGCGCTGGCAGACACGTTGTAGACATTCACTAGGTCGACACGGTGCTGCATGTCGACTTCTTGGCTAGGTTGGCCCAAGTCGCCGCCCTCTCCTCTTGGGGCGAATGGTGCAAAGGGGATCCCCGTAGCATCCTGAATTTTCTGAAGCGTTGAAATCGAGATCTCGCTGCTGTGCTCCGGGTTGTTGAGCGGCCTTGTCAGGGTTGTCGAGCTCAGTTTCGCCCGCAGCGCCAAGGCACTAGCCGAAAGCGAGGTCTCGGCCAGCACTCGCCGAACATATCTATTTTGCCACGGATCAGACATGGCGCAACCCTAGCCTAGGCATGTTTGCACAGTCACCATGCAAGATTGCATTGACTTATGTTGTGCAAGATTGCATCACTGCGCACATGATGACCGTCAGCAACATTTCCTCTCACCCGGACAACATCCCAAAGATGGAAGCCGCCCTGTCGGAGCGTGGAATTTCCGTCGCTGAAATGTGCCGCCGTGCGTCCGTTGCAGAGACGACGTGGGGCCGGTGGAAGCGAAAAGAAGTCAGCCCGACGTTTAAGACATGGGACGCCGTTGGCGAAGCATTTAAGGCGCTCATCGATCCGGCCGGGCAAGGTTCCGCATGACAAGGCCCCAGCATCGCATTGTCGCTCTCTCTGCAAATTCCTCTTTCCCATGCTCCGACCGTCGCACGGGCGCGGTCCATCCCCAAGCGAACAGATTTCCGGAGGTTTCACATGCGGCCCTGTGAGGCAGGCTCGATCCAGGACGCGGTTGCGGCGGCCTATGAGGCGGCGGGCGGCCTGCGCAAGGTCAGCGCCGCGATCGGCGTGACGGCCTCGTCGCTGAGCTATGGCACCGAGATCCGCGAGGATCGGCCGGGCGGGCTCGGGGTGAACTACCTCGACCGGCTCGGGCGGATGAGCCCGGCTGCGGCGCGCGAGATCGCGCAGCACTTCGCGGTGCTGGCCGGTGGGGTGTTCCAGCCGCTCGAGGCGGAGGTGTCGGATCTTGGCGGGCATTGTCAGGTGGTGGCGAAGGAGGGCGGCGAGGCGCAGGCGGCGGCGTTCCGCGCGGCGCTGAGCGGGTCGCTGCGGGACTGCGAGCAGGCGCTGCGCGAGACCGACGAGAGTCTCGAAGCGCATGCGAACCTGCGCGCGGCGCTGGCGGCGCGGATTGCGGCGCTGCGGGGCGGGAGGGTGCTGCATGCGTGACCTGCACGAGATCCTGCGCGGCGGGTATTGCACCCGGTGGCATGCCAACCCTGACCTCGCGCATGTGCGCGAGACGCTGGCGGAACATCATGCGCGCGTTGCGCAGATCCTGCTGGCGCTGCATCCGTCGCCGTCGCGGCATCTGATCGACGCGGCTTTGCACCATGATGCGGGCAAGCCGGAATGCGGGGATCTGCCGGGGCCGTTCAAGGTGGCTCACCCGGAGATCGCCGCGGCACATGCCGCGTGCGAGGCGCGGCGGCTGGTGGAACTGGGGTGCCCGCCGAACCTGAGCGAAACCGAGCTGCGCTGGCTCAAGATGGCCGACCGTCTGGCGGCATATGCGCATGTGGCGCATGTGCGGCCCGACCTTCTGGGCCGGTTCGGCTGGCGCGAGATGCTGGCCGAGGTGGTGGCGCAGGCGTGGCAGCTCGGGTGCGAGGTCGAGGTCGAAGTGCTGATTGCCCGCCTCGCCGCTGCGATTGAGGGGGGTGCGGCATGAGCGGCAATTTTCTGGTGCGAGAACTGATGGATGACGAGCGGGAGATGTATGACCGCTGCACCACGACTGGCATGTGTGGGTGTCCGCGATTGGTCATCGACGATCAGTCGTTTGACCTGGAGGGTGATGGAAGCGGTCGAAGATGGAGGGCGGAACGGGCCGAATGGTATCGCCGTCAGTTGGCAATCGCTCTGGCACGTCTCGTGCGTATGTCCACCACTCTCCCCGCCGCACAGGACGGGGCTGAGGTCGAACGCTGGAAAGCCGCGGCGATCCAAAAAGACAAGCTGCACGGCGCGGCAATGAGCGTCGTGCGGGCTCAATCGGCTGAAAACGAAAGCCTCCGTGATGAACTAACAGCCTCTGCAGCCGAGATTGCCGCGCTGAAAGCCGAGAACGGGCGGCTGAGGGAGGCGCTGCTTGATCTTGCGCAGGCGCCTGCGCCGAAGGGCGGTGCGTGATGGGGCTGCGCAAGTATGGGAAAATCACGATCCGCGGCGTGACCTATCCGGACGTGACCGCCGCGGCGCAGGCATTTGGGGTCGGCGCCGATGCGATCCGCCAGGCGGCACGGGCTGGCCGGCTCGACCGTGTGGGGATGCCGAAGGGGTGTGAGCCGATGCCGGTGCGTATCAGGGGCGAGGATTACCCCGATGCGAAGGCGGCTGCGCGGGCGCTTGGGGTGACGACGAACGCCGTTTACCAGGCGATCGTGCAGGGGCGGGAAGACAGGCTCGGCCTGCCCCGGGCGCCTGTGAGCAATCGGGGGCGGCAGTTCTCGATTGGCGGCATGTCCTGGCCGTCCGAGGCAGAGGCGTGCCGGCAGCTGGGGCTGTGTCTGAATTATATCTACCTCGCACGCCGGCGCGGATCTGTGGCGATGCAGCAGGTGATCTTGCAGCGGGCCATGCAGCTGCGGGTGCAGCGCGCACGGGCGAGCGACACCTCGGATTTCCCGCCGGCCTGCGACCCTGTCCACGGGCGCCGCACGGCAGGCCGGCCAACTGGCGCGGCGGGTCCGTCCCGCCGCGCCCCTTTGGGGCACTCTGCGCGGGAGGTGACGACATGATTGATCCGGCAAGGCCGCGGCTCGTGCAGATGGACGAGCTCGAGGAATATCCGATCGGCCGCGACGAGCGGCTCGACGCGCATTCCTTCGTGAAGTGGTGGCATCACCGCTGGCTGTCCTCGCGCACCTTCCGCCTGGCGTCCTGGGAGACGCAGGGGATGGCGCGGGCGCTGTTCGACATGTCGCAGACGGAAAGCCCGATTGGGACCTTGCCCGATGACGACGACGAGCTGGCGGTGATGCTGCGGGTCGAACGGCGGCGGATCGGCGAGCTGCGGCGCGCCGAGTTCGGGCCGTTCCGGGGCTGGCGGCGGTGCCGCTGCGGCGACGAGGTGCGGCTGATGCACCCGGTCGTTCTCGAGCAGGTGCGCGATGCCCTCGACCGGCGCGAGGCGCGCGAGATGTCGCGCGAGGCGGCGGCGGTGCGCAAGCGTCGCGAGCGGCTGCGCGACGGGTTGGGCAAGCTCGGGCTGTCGGACGCCATTCTGGGCAGCGATCTGCTGATCGAGCGCATGGACGAGTGGATGCTCGCCAATGTGCGCGGCCGGCGGGACGGGCAGTCCTATGGCGCGGCGCTGCTGCATGCGCGGCGCGAGAGATGGCTCTAGGCGGGGGTGTGACTGTCCCGTGAGTGTCACGCGTGACGGTTTGTGACTGTCACGGACAGTCCGGGACAGTCACGTCTGTCGTGTGACAGTTCTGCCTAGAGAAGAAGAGACAAGAAAAGACAAGAAAAGACAGACGCGGCCGTGACGGCCGGGCAACGGCGCCTGTGGATAACTTCGGCAATGCGATGAGAATGGAGCAGGTGGAATGGACAGTGCAGAACAGGCAGCCGGCGAGCGTCGGGTGCGGGAATTGCTGATCGAGCCGCTGGAGCGGCGGGGGCTTGCACGGCCGAGCAGCCTGACGCGGGCGCAGTACGAGGAGATGTGCCGCGACCTCTGCGCGCGGCTCGCCTACATGGACAGCCTCAGCCTCGAGGCGCTGGAGGAGCAGGTGGCGGCGAACCCGGCGGGCAAGGATCTGGACCGGCTGCCGATCGCGAACCGGATCCTCGACTGGGCCGGGCAGATCCAGCCGCCGCGCGATGACAGCGTGTCGCCGCTGATGCGGCGGGCGTTCTCGCACCGCATGGGCGCGGCCGCGATCGAGCAGGGCTGGGGGCCAGAGCTGCTCGACTACCTGCGCCGCAAGCGGCTGTGGCCGGGCGAGTTCATGGTCGGCGAGCTGCGCAAGGCCGGCCATGACAATGCGCGGCAGATGACGCTGATCGAGGAACGGCTTGCGGCCGGCCGGGCGGTTCCGCCTGAGCAGGTGCGCTGGCGCGACGAGCGGGCCGCGGCCGCCGTGCGGTGCCGCCGGATCGCCGAGCTGGTGCAGGCCGGGGGTGCGGCATGAGCATGATGGCGGAGGCGGCGCGGCCGGTTGGGGTGTCGGTGCAGGACTGGGCGCGGCTGAGCGCGGCACAGCGGCTGGCGGCGGGCGAGCTGCTGGCGGTGCGCCCGGCGGCGATCTCGGTGACGCGCTGGCTTGCGATGAGCGAGGCGGGTCGGCGTGCGGCGCTGCTGCGGGGCGGGGCGGCGCCCGAGGGCTGCGGCCCCGAGATCCCGGTGGCGCCGGCGCGCGGGGCGCTGCGGGCGGGCACGCTCCACCTTGTCGAGGCGGCGGGGGATGCCGAGGCGCCGCGGGCGACGCTGATCCGCGGCTATCAGGCCCGGGGCGAGGCGGGGCCGCGCAAGGCGGCCTCGGTCGTCGACGTGTTCGACCGGATGGAGGCGGCGGCGCTGCGGGCGCGCAAGCCGCTCGGGCTGAGCGCGTTGCAGATCGCGACGGGGCGGCAGTATCGGACGCTGGTCGAACGTCAGGCGGCGGGCGCGGTGAAGCTGTCGAGCCTCGAAGGGCGGACGGGCGGCTCGGGCCGGGGGCTCGACGTGACCGACCTGCGGCTTGCCGAGGCGCGCCAGCTTGCGGCGATGCGCGGCCGGATCGGCGACGGGGCGGCGCTGGCGGTGCGGCGGGTGCGGCCCTCGGCCCGGGGCGGCGTGGCTGCGTCGATCATTCGCGACCGGGTGCTGGTGGACATGGTCTGCCTTGAGGACATGGACCTGAGCGGGGTTCTGGAGGCGCATGGGTGGACCCGGCAGACGCCGTCGCTTGACCGGCTTCGAAGCGCGCTTGCCAGCTCTCTGGACCGCATGGGCACCTACCTGGGCGAGTGGGTGAAGAAAGGGGCTTGACGCTTAGAACACTCGGCGGCATGTCTATGAGCATGATCCACACGAGCGCCCGGCGGGAACCTACCCGACCGGGCGCTTGGTTTTGGAGCGTTCCCCATCATGCGGTTGGAATTCACCAGCAACCTCGACGAGGTGCTGTCCGGGCTGGATGCTGTCCAGCAAATGCAGGTGCCGCAGGCATTGGCCTGGGCCCTCAATGACATGGCGGCGGATGTCCTCAAGGGCGTGCAGTCCGACATGGATCAGCACTTCGACCGGCCGACGCGGTGGACGAAGAATGCCTTCATGGTGTGGCGGGCGACGAAACACCGGCTCGTCGCTGAGGTGAAGGAACGGCCCTCGGTGTCGCGCCGGCATTACCTGAAGGTGCAGGAACGCGGCGGGGCGCGGGGGCAGACGGGGCTTGAGCGGCTCTTCTCCACGCGCATGCCCTATGCGGATCATATCGAATCCGTGATCCCGGCGCAGGCGGCACTGCGGGATGCGTTCGGCAACTGGTCGACCGGGGAACGCAACCGGGTGCTTTCGGATGTGAAGGCTCAGGGCGACCGGGCGGCGAACTCGACGCGGGCGAGCCGCAAGAGGCGGGGCAAGACGGGGCAGTTCTTCGTGCCGCGGCCGGGGTCGAAGCTGTCACCCGGGGTCTGGAAGCGGACGAGCCGGAAGGCAAAGCTGCAGAAGGTCGTCCATTTCAGCCAGCGGGTTCCGCATTACAAGGCGCGGCTCGGCTTCGTCGAGGGCGCGGAGAAACGGGTGCGCAAGGAGTTCGCCACCTACTTCGCGCGCGGCCTCGAACGTGCGCTGGCGACGGCCCGGGACCGCGGCGGGAAAGGCTGAGCGGGGCCGGACATCGGCTCGGGTCCTTCCCGGGCATCCTCGTCGCACGGGTAATTCGCGCCCCGGTCCTCGCAGGTCTTTGGGGAATTTTCCGGATGACGAGATGGGGTTGTGGTTGGGGTTCGCGATGATGGACGAGACCGGGACGGCGGCGCTGCTGCCGGTGGAGATCGATGACGATCTTGAGCCGCTGTTGCGGGCGCACCCACTGCCGGCGACGGTCAGCGACGCCGACATGAACCAGGAAGAGATCGCACAGGCCTTCGGCACCACGGTGAACACGGTCTCGAAGTGGATCCGTGAGGGCATGCCGGTGGCGCAGGTCGGCGGCAACGGCCGGGCCTATGTGCTGCGGCTGTCGCATTGCTGGGCGTGGCGCAAATCGCGCGAGGCCGAGGCGGCACAGCGCAGCCGGCACAACGAGGCGCAGATCAGCCTACTGCGCGCGGAGATGCTTGGCGTCGAGATCGACAGCCCCGCGGCGCAGATGTCGGCGAAGGAGCGGCGTGAGCTGGCCGAGGCCGACATGCGCTGGTCCGAGGCGCAGCGGCGGCGGCGCCAGCTCGTGCCCTTGCCTGACGTGCTCGAGCTGCTCGAAAGCCTTGGCAAGGTCGTGCGCGACGGTCTGGAGGCGATGCCGGACCGGCTGGAACGGGAGCTTGACCTGAGCCCATCGCAGGTCTCGGCCGTGGCGCGGATCGGCAGCGACCTGCTGACCGCCTGGGCGGACTGCATCGAGGAGCGGGAACTTCGCGACCGCGATGTCGGCGAGGCGGACCTGAGCGAGAACCTTCTGATCTGAGGAGGCCGGGCATGCGGATGCTCGATGATTTCGGGCCTCTGCCGCCTTACGCCGACCCGCGGGTGGCTTTGCGGCTGGCCCTGCCGGCATGGCGTCCGGCCGAGAAGATTTCGGTGACGGAAGCGGCCGAGAAATACATGCGGGTGAACGTGTCGGGGCAATGGCAGCCGTTTCGGCGCGACGTGACCCCCTACATGATCGAGCCCTCCGACATGATCGCGTCGCGCAGCTATCGGGGGCTGGCGTTCTGCGGGCCGTCGCAGTCTGGCAAGACGCAGATGCTGCAATCGGCGCTGGCCTATACGATCTGCGCCGATCCGGGGCGGGTGGCGTTGTTCCAGATGACGCGCGAGGCCGCGGCCGAATTCGAGCGCAACAAGCTGGCGCCGATGGTGCGCAACAGCCCCGATCTGCGGGCGCGTCAGGCGAGCGGGCGCGGGGCGGACAACATCTATCACAAGCTCTTCACCGGGGGCACGCAGCTGACGATCGACTGGCCGACGATCACCAAGCTGAGCTCGGCGACGATCCGGCTGGTGCTGGGCACCGATTACGACCACTTCCCCGAGAGCATCGACGGCGAGGGCGATGCCTATTCGCTGATGCGGGCCCGGGCGCGGACCTACCTGTCGCGGGGCATGGTGGTGGTCGAGAGCAGCCCCGGCGCGCCGCTCCGGGATGAGAGCTGGCGCGCGCGGACACCGCATGACTGCCCGCCGGTCGGTTATGGCGTGCTCGCGCTCTATCCGCACGGAACGCGGGGGCGCTGGTACTGGCCGTGCCCGACGTGCGGCGCGCTGTTCGAGCCGACCCACAAGCGGCTCGTCTATCCCGAGAGCGGGGACCCGATGGAGGCGGGCGAGGCGGCGCGGATGCGCTGCCCGCATTGCCGCGAGACCTTTGGCCACGAGCTCAAGCGCGAGCTGAACGCGGCGGGGCGATGGCTGCATGAGAGCGGCGAGACCGACGCCGAGGGGCGCCCGCAGCTTGTGCCGATCGACAGCGGACGGGTCCGCCGCACCGACATGCTGAGCTACTGGCTCGACGGCACGGCCGCGGCCTTTTCGTCCTGGAAGGAACTGGTCACGATGTATTGTCAGGCGATTGCGACCTTCGAGGCGACGGGGGACGAGGAAAAGCTGAAGACGGTGATGAACACCGGCTTTGCCCAGCCTCACTTTCCGCGCTCGGCCGGTTCCGAGATGGAAGTCACGCTGCAGGGGCTGCGCGACAAGGCGCGCGGGGTCGATCTGCCGCGCGGGGTGGCGCCTTCCTGGGCGCGCTACGTGACGGTCTCTGTCGACGTTCAGGGTACGCGCTTTGCCGTCGGTGTGACCGCCTGGGGGCAGGACGGGCAGCACATGCCGATCGACCGCTTCGACATCTTCTCGATGCCGGGGGCGGAGGCGGAGCGGTTGCTCCGGCCATTCGAGCAGGCCGAGGACTGGTCTGCTCTCGCGCCTCTGGCCGAGCGCAGCTGGCCGGTCGAGGGCACGGAGGTGCGGCTCCGGGCGATGGCGCTGGCGATCGACATGCACGGCGGCGGCGCCACGACGGACAACGCCTATCGGTTCTATCGCGGGCGACGTCGGGCAGGGCAGGGGGAGCGCTGGTTCCTGACCCGTGGCGAGGGCGGGCTGAACCGCACCGACCGGGTCTGGCTGAAGGCTCCCGAGAGCGCCAGCCAGAAGGCGCGGCGCCGGCGCGTCGCGAAGGATATCCAGATCCTGCACATGGCGACGGACCGGCTGAAGGATGCGGTGATGGCCTCGCTGCGGGCCGAGGCCGGCCATGTGAATGCCTGCCTCATCGGGGAGTGGATGGAGGACGACCACCTGACCGAGTTCACCGCCGAGCGCCGGGGTGACAAGGGGTGGTCCAAGCGGCCGGGGATGGTGCGCAACGAAAGCCTCGACCACCTGGTGCAGGCGCGGGCGCTGCACATCCACAAACGCGGCGAGACGATCAACTGGGCCGCGCCGCCGCTTTGGGCGCAGCTGGGGGCGGAGAACCCGTTCCTGGTGCGGTCTGTGGCCGAGGCCGCCGGCCGAACCGAGGCCCCTGCCGGGGCCGAAGTGAAGGGCGCCCCGCCGGCAGCCGGGGCCCGCACGGCGGGGCCGAGGGCGCCATGGTCCGGGGCTCCCGGCCGCGGCGGATGGATCCGCAATGGGAAGGGATGGCTGTGAGCTACACCGCAGAGCAACTGGCCCAGCTGAAGGCCAACATCGCACGCGGGGTGACCTCGCTCGAGGTGAACGGCGAGAAGGTCACCTTCCGCTCTCTCGATGAGATGCGCCGGATCGTGACGATGATCGAAAACGAGGTCTCGCCGGTCAGCCGGCCGGGCCTCTACCGGCCAAAGTTTTCCAGGGGGTAGGGCATGGGGATGATCGACCGGGTGGTGATGGCGTTTTCTCCGCGCCGCGCCGCCGACCGGGAACGCGCGCGGTTGCTGACGATGCACTATCGTGCGGCTCAGCTCGGGCGGAACAACGAGGGCATCCGGGCAAGCGGTTCGGATGCCGATCTCGCGGGGCGGGACCGGCGTCGGATCGCCTTCTACGCGCGCGACCTGATCCGCAACACGCCGATGGCGGCGCGGATCCAGCAGGTGATCACCGGGCACGTGGTCGGTGACGGCATCCTGCCGAAGATCCAGTGCTCGCGCGGCCTGCCGGGGACGGTCCAGAAGCGTCTGAAGCTGCAGGGCCTCGAGATGATCGAGACCCATTGCGACACCGTCGCGATCGACCGGTGCGGCCTGCAGAACCTCTATGGGCTGCAGGCGCTGGCGATGAACACGATCGTCGACGCGGGCGAGGTCCTGATCCGCCGGCATCGTCCGGCAAAGGCGGGGCTTCGCATCCCGCTGCAGCTCGAGGTGCTGGAACCAGACTACATTGACGACACGCGCTTCGGCCTGACGCTCGATGGCCACGAGGTCCGCGAGGGGATCGAATATGACCAGGGCGGCAATCGGGTCGCCTATTGGCTCTATACCCAGCATCCGGGCGGAGAGTGGCGCCCGGGAGTGTCGCCGCTGACCTCCGAGCGGGTGCCGGCCGAGGATCTCATTCATGTCTTCCGCGTCGACCGCCCGGGGCAGACGCGCGGAGTGAGCTGGTACACGCCGGTCGCCGAGAAGCTGCTCAACGCCGATGATGCCGACGACGCGCATCTGATGCGGCAGAAGATCGCCGCCTGCTTCGTGGCCTTCCACCACATGAACATGGACAACATGCCGCGCCAGGAACTGGGGGAGACGCTGCAGCCCGGGCTGATCATGCCGATCGCTTCGGATGAGGACATGACCTTCGGGGAACCGCCGCAGGTCGGGGATTATGGCGAGTTCAAGAAGGGGATCTACCGCTCGGTCGCAATGGGGGTGGGGATCACCTACGAGGCCCTGACCGGGGATCTGGGCGGGGTGAACTTCTCCTCTGCCAGGATCGGACGTCTGGAGATGGAACGCAACGTCTCCGGCTGGCAGTGGCGGATGCTGGTGCCGATGCTGCTGCAGCCGGTTGGGCGATGGATCGTCGAGGCATGGTCCGACATCACGCCCGAGCTGTGGGACATCCCCGGGGCGGTCAGCCTGACCTGGGTGCCGCCGCACCGGATCCTCGTGGACCCGGCGCGGGAGTTCAGCGCACTGCGCGAGGCGGTCCGCTCGGGCTTCCAGAGCCGGCAGGGCGTGGTGCGCCAGCTCGGGGTCGATCCCGAGCGCCTGCTCGAAGAGCAGCTCCAGGACAAGGAAGAGGCGGACCGGCTCGGTCTGCCGTTCGACAGCGACCCGCGCGCCGATGTGTCGCGGCAGGTCGCGGGGTTCAGCGACGAGGAAACGCAAGATGAATGAGATCTGTCTCTCCGGCTCGGTCGGGGCCTCCTTCTGGGACGAGGAAAGTTTCACCGCCACGTCGGTGCGCGAGCAACTGGCGGGGCTTTCGGGGCCGCTGACAGTGCGGATCAACTCGGGCGGCGGGATCGCGACCGAGGGGCAGGCGATCTACACCGCGCTGAAAAACCACGCCGGCGAGGTCACGGTGGTGATCGACGGGATCGCCGCTTCGGCCGCCTCGCTGATCGCGATGGCGGGCGACCGGATCGTGATGCCGGTCGGGGCGATCATGATGATCCATGACCCGGCGAGCATGTGGACGGTCGGCCGCGGCACCGAGCAGGACCACCTCGACGCTGCCAAGGGGCTGGCGGTCTGCGCCAATGCCTATGCCGCGGTCTATGCGGCGCGGGCGGGCATCAGCGTCGAGGCCGCGCGCGAGATCATGCAGGCGGAGACCTATTTCGACGGTGCGGCAGCGGTGGAAGCTGGCTTTGCGACCGAGACCGACGAGGGGGCGGAGGCCGCGGCGGCCGCGCTCTTCGACTACCGGCTCTATCCGAAGGCTTCGGCGGCCCTGCGTGCTGTCGGTTCCGGCCTCGGTGCGGGCCGGTCCGCTGCCGCCATCATGGCCCGGATGACCGGGGCCGATCCCAGCAAGAGCGAGAAAGGAAAGACGATGAAGAAGAACAAGATGACGCCCGGGCCCGCCGGCGATCCGGCGGAGGAGATGGAGCAGATCGACGATCCCGAGATGGAACTCGATCCCGAGGGCGAGCCGGATGGCGATGAGCCGCCGCCCGAAGATGATCCGGAAGAGGACCCGGAAGGGGAGCCCGGCAGCGATCCCGAAGAGGATGACGAGCCGGGGCAGGACAATCCGCATGCGGCGGGCATCCTGCGCTTTGCGGCCTCGCGCCGCCTCGGCGCCGACATCGCGATGAGCTGGATCCGGCGCGGCCTCACCACCGCGCAGGCGATCTCCGATTACACCTCCAACAACGGGAACGAGACCATGACGAAACCGCGCCCCGGCCTGAGCCGGGCCCAGATCCTGCGCGACGAGCGCACCACGATGCGGCAGGGGATGACCGAGGCCCTGACCGCCCAGATCGCCGGCCGCGATCCTGCCTCTGGCGCCGCGCGCGGTTACATGGACATGTCGATTGTCGAGATCGCGGCGGCCTCGATCGGGCACCGGGGGCGCATCCGCTCCGCGGGCGACAAGATCAACGTCTTCATGGACGCCTCACATGCCACGTCGGATTTCCCGGCGATCTTCCAGAACGCGCTGAACAAGGTGCTGCTCGAACGCTACAGCGCCTTCCAGCCCACCTACCGGGCGATCGCGCGCAAGCGGAACTTCCGCGATTTCCGCCCGATGCCGCTGGTGCGGACCGGGGATTTCCCGACCCTGCTGCCGGTGGGCGAAACCGGCGAGATCAAATGGGGCACGTTCGGGGAAAGCGGCGAGACCGCAGTGATCGCCGCCTATGGTCGTGGGCTGACGATCTCGCGCCAGATGCTGATCAACGACGATCTGGGCGCGATCGACGAGCTGCTGTCGAGCTATGGCGAGACGGTGGCGCATTTCGAGGAGCAGCTGTTCTACGCCGGGGCACTTGGCGCCAAGATGTCGGACGGCAAGGCGATCTTCCACGCCGACCACGGCAACCTCGCTGCGGCCGGGACCGATATCACCGATGAGGCGTTGTCGGATGGCCGCGCGGCCATGCGTCGTCAGAAATCGGTCGATGGTATCACGCGCAACCTGGCCCCCACGATCCTGCTGGTTGGTCCCGAGCGCGAGACCGAGGCGGAGCGGCGCGTGGCGACGATCACGCCGACCTCGGCGGATGCGGTCAACCCGTTCTCGGGCCGTCTGAAGCCGGTGGTGACCTCGGAAATCCAGGACGGGGCCTGGTATCTGCTGTCCGAACGGGCGCCGTGCTGGGTCTATGGCTTCCTCGACGGCGCAGAGGCGCCGCGGGTGCGCACCGAGGAGCCCTTCGGGACGCAGGGCTTCTCGATGACGGTCGAGCACGACTTCGGTCTCGGCGCTGCCGATTTCGTCGGCGGCTACAAGAACGCGGGCTGACCCGTTCCGAGCCTAACTGCCCCTGACGAGAGCCGCCCTAGGGCGGCTTTCGTCGTTTTCATCCTGTGCAATGGAGATTTGCGATGAAGAACTTCATTCAGGCCGGGCGCACGATCGCCGTTCCGGCTCCCTATGCGGTGTCCGGCGGCCAGCTGCTCAAGCGCGGCGCGATCGTCGGTGTCGCGCAGCACGATGCCGAGGCCGGTGCGGGCGTCGAGGTCGAGCGCGTCGGCGTGTTCGACCTTGCCAAGGTCGCGGCAGAGGCGTGGAGCATCGGCGATGCGCTCTACTGGGACGACGCAGCCCGGCTGGTGACCACGGTGGACACCGACAACACGCTGATCGGCGCGGCGGCGGGCACGGCGGCAAATCCGTCGGCGGTGGGGACTGTCCTGCTCGATGGCGTGATCCGCTGATGTCGTCGATTTTCGACGGGCTGAGCGGGATCTTTGCCGGGATGCTCGGCGGGGTCGTGCTGCACCTGCCGCGCGGCGGGACCGAGCGGGAGGTGCAGGCGATCTTCCGCGAGCCCCCGATCGTGATCGAGGGCGACGACGGGCACGATGTGCTGGATGTCGCTCCGGTCCTGCGGGTGCCGGCGCCTGCCGCCGCGGAAATCCTGGTGGGCGACCGGGTGCAGCCCGAGGATGGGCGGGTCTACCGGGTCGTCAGCCGGCAGCCCGGCTTCAGCCCCGCAACCGACGCGCTGGTCACCTTCGTGCTGGAGCTCGACGGGTGACGCATTATCGGGAGGGCTATCGCGAGGCACTGGCTGGGGAACTTGAGAGGGACCCGGCCTTTGCGGGGTTCCGCCGCGAGATGGCCTGGGCACAGCGGATCGACACCTCGCAGTTGCCGGTCTTCGGGGTGGCGACGCCGCGGGAGAGCTGTGCGCGGGCCGGCGGCACCACGGTGCACCGCGTGACCACGGTGCAGGTCGCGCTGAAGATCGCCGGCGGCGCGGATCTCGAGAGTGATCTCGACACCCTCAGCCTCGCGCTCGAGCGCTGCGCCCTCGGCGCACTTCAGGACCTCGCGCAGATCGTCGAGCTGTCGAGCACCTCGACCTCGGTCGATGCCGGGGGCGAGCGGCGCACCGGGGTGCTGATCATGGAGTTCGCCGTCACGCGGTTCACCGACGCGGCGTCTCAGGACTGAAACAAGGCAAGGGAAGAAAGTCATGACGAAACAGGCAGGCAGGCTCGCCACGCTCAAGGTGGGAGCGACGACGATCGCCGGGGTCCGGGTGCTCAACATCAACTGGAACGGCTCGGCGATCGACACCACCGACCGCAACGACGGCGGTTTCCAGACCTTTCTCGAGGGGGTGCTCGCGACCGACACGCTCGAGATCACGGTCGAGGGGCTCGAGGAGGACGGGGTGCTGCGCAAGGCGGCGCTGCAGGCCGACCAGGCCGGCAAGTTCCTGAAGGATGCGGTGTTCGCCTTTCCGAACGGCGACCGGATCACCGGGAACTTCGTGCTGACCACCTACACCGAGGGGCAGCCCTATGACAACGCCACCACCTTCAACGCCACGCTGGTGCGCAACGGCGCGCATGAATTCACGGGGGCGAACTGATGGCGGGGTTTGACGATGTGACGCTGGAATGGGGCGGGCAGGGCTACCGGATCCCGGCCCGCGAGGTGCTGCGGGTGGTCTGTCTCGTCGAGGATGCGCTGATCCTGCACCCGGACGAGAACGCGATCGACGTGCTGCTGCGCAAGCGCCCGCCGGCGCGGATCGCCCGGGCCTTCGAGGTCGCCTTGCGCGCGGCCGGGGCGCCGGTCGCGGAGGGGGAAGTGCATCTCGAGATGATGCGGGCGCTGGCCGAGGGCAGCCCCGATGCCTTCCGTGCGACGATGGAAGCGGTAATGGCGCTGCTCGCGCTGATGGCGCCGCCGCTGCACTCCCGGCTGCTGGGATCCGGCCCGGAGGACAGCGGAAAAAAGTCGCTGGCGGGCTAGTCCGGCAGATGCACCGGATCCTCGTTGGTCAGGGCTGGGTCGGCGCGGCCGAGTTCTGGACGCTGCCACCCGCCCAGCTGTGGTGGATCATCGAGGACAAGCTGCCCGAACGGGCCCGCGACAGTGTGGAGTCCCGCGGCGAGATGCTGCGGATGCTGAGGGAGGCGAGACGCCGTGAGCAATCTTCCGGATCTTAAGGTCAGGATCGGGGCCGATGGAAGTGGTGTCGGGCCCGGGGTGGCGCAGGCCAAGCGCGGCCTGTCCGGGCTCGATGCCTCGATGAAGTCGATCGGGGCAATGGCAGCGAAGTCCTTCGCGCTGGTCACCACGGGGGTCGCCTCGTTCAAGGCCGCGGCCCTGGCTGCGGGTGTCGCTGCCGGCAAGATGGCGGTCGAGATCCAGAACTCGGCGCGGCTGGCGAATACCGACACTACGACCTTCCAGAAATGGGCGGCGGCGGCGAAGTCGGCCGGCGTGGAACAGGACAAGCTCGCCGACATCCTGAAGGACGTTTCCGACCGGGTGGGCGAGTTCCTCTCGACCGGCAGCGGCCCGATGGCGGACTTCTTCGAAAACATCGCCCCGCGCGTCGGGGTGACCGCCGATCAGTTCGCGCGACTTTCGGGCCCGGAGGCGCTGCAGCTCTATGTCGACAGCCTGCAGAAGGCGGGCGTCAATCAGCAGCAGATGACGTTCTATCTCGAGGCGATGTCGGGGGACCTGACGAGCCTGCTGCCGCTGCTGCAGAACGGCGGCTCCGAGATCAGGCGCCTCGGGGATGCGGCGGAAGCCTCGGGTCGGATCCTGTCCGAAGACATGATCCGCGGCGGGGTCGAGGTCGACCGGCTGTTCGATCAGATCTCCGAGACCTTGCGGACCAGCGCGACGAAGGCCGTGCTCGAGCACAAGGACGAGCTGGTTCGTCTGGCGACGTTCATCTCGGAAACGGCAATCCCGGCCTTTGCGGATCTGCTGTCGGAAGCCGGCAGGATCGCAGAGGGGCTCGAACCGTATATCCAGAAATGGGCCGAATACGGCAAGGCCGTCGCCTTCGCCCTGGGGGTGAGCGAAGGCGGGATCGCCACCGAAGGGAACGCCACGGAAAAGCAGAACCAGGCGGAGACGAACGCCTGGGGCCGCAGTCAGGACGACACCTCGACGACCGGGACATGGCCGCTCGACGAGGACGGCAATATCGTGCTCGACGATGGCGGTCCGGTGCTCGTCACGAAAAACCCGGCGCCCTCCGCCAGCGGCAGCTATGTGCCGCCGGCCGAGAAGAGCAGCACGTCGAAAAGCGGCGGTCCCGACCGCGATCAGCGGCAGCTCGAGCGGCTGCAGGAGCAGTATGCCTCCGAGCGGGACGCGCTGGAAATGCACCTGCAGGACCAGCTGGATATGCTCGACGAGTTTCGCAAGAAGAAGCTGGCGAGCGAAGAGGAGGAGCTGGCGCGCGAAGAGGAACTCGCCGACCTCGAAGAGAAGATCCGGGCGGATCACGCCGAGCGGATGCGCGAGATCGACGAGGCCGCGCTGCAGCAGCGTCTGGCGTCCTGGTCTTCCGCCTTCGGCGATCTCTCGGCGCTGATGAACAGTGAAAACAAGAAGCTGTTCGCAGTCGGCAAGGCGGCGGCGATCGCGCAGGCGGTGGTCGATGGCTGGTCCTCGGCCGTTTCGGCATGGGACAAGGGGATGAAAGTCGGCGGCCCGCCGGTCGCCGCCGCCTTCACCGCCATGTCGCTCGCCCGCACCGGCGCGATGATCGCGTCGCTGCAATCGGCAAGCTCAAGCGGTTCCGGCGGCTCGGGGGGCTCCTCGGCCTCGTCCGCTGCCGCCTCGACGGCGGCGACGGTTTCGCCGACGCAGATCGCGAACTACCGGATCACCGGGGACGTGATCGGCCGGCAGACCGGGGCAGAGCTGGTGTCCTCGATCAACGCCGCGATCAAGGACGGATATCAGATCAATCTGGAGTGGGCCTGATGGCGGTCATCATCGCACCGGGGCATGTCCCGGAACAGCCGCTGACGCATGCGCGCGTCCTGTGGCAGGCGCTGCCCGGCACGGTCAGCGCAACCTCGGCGGCGGGCGGCTATCCGGCCGAGCGGGCGGCGGCAGTCGACACCGCGAGCTGGTGGCTGCCGACCGCGGCGCCGGCGATCTGGCGCACCACCTACGACGCGGTGCAGACGGTCGATGCCGTCGGCATCGCCGCGCATGAGCTGGCCGGGGCCGAGGTGCGCATCGCGGCGCTGCTGGCCGGCGTCTGGCAGGATCTGGTGACACTGACGCCGGCCGACAATGGCGCGATCCTCGTGCTGCTGCCGCGGGTCGAGACGACCTCGATCCGGGTCTGGATCGACCGGGTTGCGCCGGTCGGGGTGATCTACACCGGCCGGGTTCTTGCCATGCCGGTGCCGGAATACACCGCGCTGCCGATGCTGGACCTGTGCCGGCAGGCGACGCTGACGAGCTATGTCAGCGAGGGCGGCCAGCTGCTCGCCCGCTTCGTGCAGCGCCAGGGCCGCGCCGGCACCTGTGCCTGGAACCACCTGCCGGAAGACTGGTATCGGGCCACCTTCGACCCGTTCGCGCGCGCGGCGCTGACCGAGCCCTTCTTCCTGGCCGCGCGGCCCGAGGGATACCCCGAGGATTGCGTCTATGGCTGGGTCGATGCGCCGATCGTTCCCACCCGCATGGGGATGAAGAACTTCCTGTCCGTGAGCTTCGAGGTGCAGGCACATGCCCCGTCAGACTGAGGCGGCCGCCTGTTGCCGGGCGGCCTGTTCGACGGCCTCGGGGTTGATCTCGATCACCGACAGGAGCAGGCGCGCCGCCGGGTCGGGCTTGCGGCGGCCCTGTTCCCAGTTGCTGACCGTCGATGCGGGGATGCCGAAGCGTTTCTCGAACGCTGCGGCCGAGCGCGCCACCTTCTTGCGGATTGCCTTGATCCGCGCGGGCGGCATCGGATCGACGTTGCGGGTTTCCAGCGCGATCTCGCCGCGCTTCCACGCCAGGGCCTCGCGGAGGCCTTCCTCGATGCCGAGGCCAATGTCGGTGCGTTTGTCAGTCATCGGATAGCTCCTTCAACACGGCGAGAATGGCCTTTCGGTCGGCGGATGTCAGGTCGGACTTCTCGTTCTTCGCACAGGCGGTCAGCAGGATCGCCAGATCATCGCCGATCATCAGCAGGTGGATCGCCCGTCCGCCGCCACTCTTGCCCTTGTTGCGCAGCGCGAAGCGGATCTTGCGGACGCCGCGCAGGCCTTCGATCACATCCCCCGCCTCGGGCATGGCGGCGATCGCCTGGTCGATCGCGTCGGCTTCGGCCTCGGTCGCCCGGATGCGTCTGAGATCCTTCAGGTAGCGCTTGGTGCGGACGATTTTCATGGGCTGAGATATACGCCAATGGCGTATTAATTGCAATCCTGATTTGCGCCATTGGCGCAATTCTCTTCTCCTTCGTCGAGGAGGCCGCGGCGCAACCGCGTCCATCCGCCCCCTCCAACCATACCTCCCGAGGTGCAGGCACATGCCCCGTCAGACTGAACCGATCCAGATCGTCGAGCTGATCCAGCCCCGCTGTGCGCGGCGGTTCGGGGTGGAGGGCTGCACCGCGACGACGGCGCTCGGCTCGCGGTGCTACAACACCTGGGGCACCTGCCTGGCGCGCAAGGCCTATGACGGCAGCGGCGAAATCGCCTGGCGCTTTGCGAAGCCCGGGCAGGTGCTGCCGCGGCTCTACCGGCGCGCCGGCGAGACGGTCGAGACCGATCCGCTGCCGATGCTGACCTCGGTCTCGGTGCGCTCCTCGAAGATCAACGTCGCGGCGATCCGCAACGGCGAGAAGCCGCTCGGCGTCACCGGGGGCTGCACGGTGACGCTGACCGATGCCCCTTTCGACGATTACGTCGGCGACTGGTATGTCGCGGAGCGCAGCCGGCGCGGCGGGGCCTTCTGGGCGAAATGGACCGCGCGCAACCCGTTCTTCGGCACCATGCGGCTGCGGATCTATGAGGGGGTCGCAGGCCAGCCGCTCGCGGAGATGTCGTCGCGGCTCTATCTGCTCGACAGCGTTGACGGGCCCGACAGCGATGGCCGGGTGACACTGACCGGGGTGGACCCGCTGCGGCTGACCGACAGCAAGCGGGCGAGCTTCCCGCGCGAGACCGAGGTCACGCTCAAGGCGGACATCGACGCGGGCGGGCAGGTGGTGCGGGTGGTGGCAGGTGCTGCCGCGGATCTTGCGGACAGCTTCGGCAATACCGCGCGGCGCTACCTCACCCTCGGCTCCGAGATCATCGGCTATGACGGCTACACCGACGAGGGCGACGGCATCTACCTGCTGAGCGGTGTCGGGCGGGGCGAGCTCGGCACCGAGGCGAGCGCGCATGACGCCGACGACGCCTGCCAGCGCGCCGGCCGCTATGAGGCAATGGACGCCTGGGCGATCGCGCGCGACCTGATCCTCGGGCATACGGCGATCCCCGCGGAGTTCGTCGACTATGCCGCCTGGGAGGCCGAGGCCGGGGTCTATCTGCAGGGCTACCAGTTCTCGCGCACGGTCTCGAAGCCGACGGCGGTCAATGCGCTGCTTGGCGAGCTGATGCGGGACGGCACCTTCTACCTGTGGTGGGATGAGCGTGCCCAGACCATCCCGCTCAAGGCGGTGCGTCCCGAGGTGGGAACGGCGGTGCTGACCGACGCCACCGACTTCGTCGCGGGCTCGCTGAAGATGGAACGGGAGCCCGACGAGCGGATCAGCCGGGTCTTCGTTTATTACAACCCGATCGACCCGACCGCCTCGGACGATGCGACGAACTTCCGCCACCTGCGCGGCCGGATCGACGCGGACGCGGAATCTGAGGATGCCGGCGCCGAGGTGCTGACGAAGACGATCTACTCGCGCTGGATCGTGGCCGACACTCATGCCGACGAGATGCTGCAGCGCCTGCTGGCGCGGTTCTCGGCGGTGCCGCGCTATCTCACGGCAACGCTGGTCGGGGACGGACACCGGATCGGCGAGGTGGTCGACGTGACCACCCGGCTCGACGTCGACAGCGAGGGCGCCGAGCGCACCCGGCGCTGGCAGATCATCTCGGCGCAGCAGGTCCGGGCGGGGGAGACCACGCAATACCGGCTGCAGGAGTTCATCTACCAGGGCAGCCGCTATGCCGGCTGGATGGCGGATGACGCAGCCGACCACAGCCCGGATGTGGCGGCCGAGAGCCTCGTCGTCGGCTGGTGGTCGGATGATGACGGCCTGATGGCCGATGGCTCGGAAGGATACAACTGGCAATGAGGGAAGACAGATGACGGCCTGGACCAATATTCCGGACAGCATGATCCAGCAGGGCAAGCCGATCCGTGCCACGGACGGCCGGGCGCTGCGCGACAATCCGGCGGCGATCGCCGAGGGGGCGGACGGCGCCCCCCGGGTTCAGGGCATCGCGCTTGGCGGGGTGTATCTCGGCAGTTTCACCCAGGACGGGAAGAACCCGGAGGCGCTGGTCGGGCTGGACAAGGTCGGGCTGTTGGTGGCCGATGTCATGTCGTTGAGCACAGGCGGGGCGACTGTCCAAATTGGCCTGTCGACTGACAACGGGGTCAGCTACGGGAGCTGGATCAACCTCTATTCAGAACCCGGTGCTGTCAGTGGCTCTGTCGCAGGAGGCCCGTGCATCGGAAAGCTGTACCTGGACTTCACCACGGGAGCGTGGCGCGTCAGGCTGATGGCGACGAACGGCGCCGTAACAACCGCATCTGGGACGCTCAGCCTTTCGGGGGTCAACGCCTTCCGGCTCACGAAGAGCTCGGACTACAAAAAAACGGTCTACGACTTCTTCGTCCTCGGCGCCCGCAGCTGACGCCGTCGTGCGGGCCGGCCTCGCCTCATGCCCGCCTCTGGCGGGCTTTTCTGTTTCTGGAGAACTGTATGCCTTGCATCGTGAGCGGCCCCGTGCGGGCCATCAACGGCGCCATCCTGCCCGGCACCACCGTCGTCGTGGAGCGCCGCGGCGTCTACGGTCAGGAGGGCGCCATGGTCCTCCCGGCGCGTCAGGAGGCCCTCGTCGGCGCGGACGGCACCCTCTCGGTCGAGCTCTATCCCGGCCCCTATGTCGGTCTGGTGCGGCTCGGCCGGTCGCTGTGGGAGTTCCGCCTCAGCGTCCCCGAGGCCGCGAGCGCGGCGCTCGCCGATTGCCTCGATCAGATGCCGGTGCTGACGCCGCTGCTGGTCGTGCAGACCCGGGAGGCTGCCGCGGCGGCCGTCGGGGCCGCACAGCTGGCACAGGCAGACGCGGCGGCAACGGCGCAGGACCGGGAGGCCGTGGATGTGGCTGCTGCCCGGGTCGCGACCGACGCCACCTCGGCCGCCGCCAGCGCTGCGGCTGCGGACGGGCACGCCCGGGCGGCGGAAGCTGCCGCCGGGAGTGCGGCCGGGTCGGCGGCTGCCGCCGGG
>VSSQ01000125.1_pt1 | contig 107487 bp, 65 predicted proteins | sample 4763081 | NCBI WGS metagenome assembly VSSQ01 (sample SAMN12137344, study PRJNA551015) | bioreactor metagenome | isolation source: SDC9 anaerobic chlorinated ethene degrading culture | place: USA: Knoxville, Tennesee | collected 2015-01-01
ATCACATTATTTGATTGGTTTATAATGTGTCTACCTATTTCAGTATAAGACATACTGAATAGATGCTCGTTATGTATGGAATAATAGATAGGATTATGAATTGTTTTTCATCGTATATGATAGAGTAGGCTTATAGGGTAAGTTTTTAATATTAATCCTTAAACCTATATCCACTTCTAATTGTTTAATAATCAGGAAGAAATACTAATCACACCTAAAAAATACAATTATGGGGAAATTTATTATTACAAAACGGACAAACGATGAGTTTCAATTTAACCTGAAAGCATCAAATGGCGAGATCATCCTTTCAAGTGAAGGCTATAAAACAAAAGTATCATGTAAAAACGGGATTGAATCAGTTCAAAAAAATTCGCCCGAAATCAAGATGTACGAAATTAAAGAGGCAAAGAATGGTAAATTCCACTTTAATTTGAAAGCATCCAACGGACAAGTAATCGGAACAAGTCAGCTTTATGCTTCCGAAGCGTCGTGTAAAAACGGAATTGAATCTGTAATGAAAAATGCTCCCACTGCAACTATTGTAGACGAAACGGAACAATAGACAACCATTACACCAACACACAGATTAGCTTCCTACAATTTTAAGACATTTATTTGTAAAGAAAGGCCTCCTAACGGGAGGCCTTTCTTTATCCTATTTTGTATATAAAATACATTTTTTATATACTAGAGATGCATTTGTTAAAAATAACAAATAGAATAGTTCTAGTTATTTATCAAATAATCCATGTATCATCAACGTGCTTATTTCAATGTTTTTAGACAATTCTGTAAAACAATTAGACGAAATCAAATCTTAAATCTGGCTTTTAAACCTTCCTTTGCAATGTGTAAAATATAGTTAACACACGAAGTGTTATGAAATATATTAAATTAATCCATGTGCAACACAATTATTATTTAAACAAGAGAAATAAATCACCCCACCTTCAATCAATAAATAAGAAACATTTTTATTAATAATTAAAATCAATATTTGTTAGTAAACTAATTTTATGAATTTAAAATCAAACACAAAGAAGAGAGAGTATGCCTTCAAATTAGGAAATTGGCCATTAGGTCTGGCGTTCCTGGCATTACTTTCGTCGACCTCTGTTTTCGCAGAAAACGGGTCAGAATTAAAAGCCGGTGTTACTGTTACGCAACAAAATTCGCGTACGGTTTCCGGTATTGTTAAAGACGCCAGCGGAGAAACCATTATTGGAGCCAACGTTTCGGTAAAAGGTACTACAACCGGTACAATTACCGATATTGATGGTAAATTTTCACTGAATGTACCTGTAGGAAGTACCATAAAGATTTCTTACATCGGTTATCAGGATTTCGAAACCGTTATTACAACACAATCAACACTGGATGTTGTACTAAAAGTTGATTCTAAAACACTTGACGAAGTTGTTGTTGTAGGTTTCGGTTCACAAAAGAAAGTGAACGTAACCGGTGCTGTTAGCATGGTTGGATCTGAAGTGATCGAATCGCGTCCGGTTCAGAACGTATCTCAGGCTTTGCAAGGGGTTGTTCCCGGTTTGAACTTTTCTGTAAACACATCAGGCGGTGCCCTGGATAACAGTTTAAATGTAAACATTCGTGGAGCAGGTACGATTGGCTCCGGTTCAAATTCTTCTCCATTAGTATTGATCGATGGTGTAGAAGGAAACATGAATGCCATCAACCCGCAGGATATCGAAAGTATTTCGGTTCTTAAAGATGCAGCATCAGCTTCAATCTATGGAGCCAGAGCAGCTTTCGGGGTAATTTTGATTAATACTAAGTCTGGTAAATCAGGAAGAACCAATGTAAACTATTCGGGAAACGTTCGCTTTACGGATGCGTTGGCAATTCCTGAAATGTTGGATTCATACAAATTTGCCCAGTATTTCAACGAAGCAGCCAAGAACTCGGGTCAGGGTGCTGTATTCAGCGAAACACAGATGCAGCGTATTTTAGCTTACCAAAAGGGAGAAATTACCGATGGTGCTACGATAAACACAACAAACAATCGCTGGAACAACTATACCGGAGCTAATGCAAACACTGACTGGTTCAAGGAGATGTACAAGGATTGGGTTCCATCTCATGAACACAATCTCAGCGTGAGTGGTGGTAATGAAAAAGTAACTTATCTTGTTAGCGGTAACTTTTTGGATCAGAACGGTCTAATTGCCCACGGTAAAGATAAGTTTAACCGCTACACTTTGAATGGAAAGATTAATGCCACTCTTTCAGACTATGTAAAACTGAATTACAGCTCAAAGTGGATTCGTGAAGATTACAAACGTCCTTCCTATATGACTGGCCTGTTCTTCCACAACATTGCCCGTCGCTGGCCGGTTAACCCCGTTTACGATCCAAACGGATATTACATGGAAGGGAATGAAATTATTCAGATGGAAGATGGTGGTATACAGAATAACCAAAAGGACTATTCTTACCAACAATTGCAATTGGTTATTGAACCGATTAAAGATTGGAAAATCTACGCTGAAGGAAACCTGAATACAATTACAAACTTCCAGCACTGGGAAGTGCTGCCGGTATATGCACATGATGTTAATGGCGATCAGTTCGCTTTCTCATGGGACGGACGTGCAGTAGGTTCAACCACTGTAAACGAGTATGGTTATAAAGAAAACTTTATGACAACAAATATTTACTCTGATTATTTCAAGCAATTTGATAATGGTCACTTCATTAAAGTGATGGGAGGTTTCAATGCTGAAATAATGAAAACAAGAAGCTTAAGTGCTCAGGGTGATGGACTTATCACTCCAAGCGTGCCAACAGTAAACACAACAACAACCAATCCATCTGTTGGTGGAGGTTACGCACATTGGTCTACTGCCGGTTTCTTCGGTCGTTTAAATTACAACTACAAAGAGCGCTATCTGGTTGAAGCAAACGTACGCTATGATGGTACATCTCGTTTCGTTGGTGACGAGCGTTGGGGTGTATTCCCTTCTTTCTCATTAGGCTGGAACATTGCACGCGAAGACTTCTTTGCAGATTATACAGATAAGGTCAGCACATTAAAATTAAGAGGTTCATGGGGACAGTTAGGTAATATGAATACAAAACTTTGGTATCCATTTTATCAATCAATGAGCGTTGGCACAAACAACGGTTATTGGTTAGTAGATGGTGAAAAAACAAATACAGCCTATGCTCCGGGTATTGTTAGCTCGTTAATGACATGGGAAACAATTGAATCATGGAACTTAGGTTTGGACTGGGGTGCATTTAATAACCGTTTGACTGGAACATTCGACTACTTTAAACGTTCAACAAAAGATATGGTAGGTCCAGCTCCTGAATTATCATCGGTATTAGGTACTGAAGTTCCTAAAATCAATAACTCAGATATGGAATCTTACGGTTTTGAACTCGAAGTATCATGGAGAGACCGTATCGGAGATCTATCTTACGGTGTGAAAGCTGTGCTTTCTGATGCTCAACAAAAGGTTACCCGTTATCCAAACAAAAGCTATAGCTTGGGAACATGGTATAATGGCAGAATGAATGGCGATATCTGGGGTTATACAACTCTAGGAATAGCAAAAACACAGGAAGAGATGGATGCACACTTAGCTAAGGTAAATCAGAGCCGTCTGGGTAACCAATGGGGTGCAGGAGATATTATGTATGCCGACCTGAATGGGGATGGTGAAATCAGCAACGGAGCCAATACGTTGGAGGATCATGGAGATATGAAAATCATCGGTAACAATACTCCTCGCTACAACTATGGTATTACACTGGATGCTGCATACAAAGGTTTTGACTTTAGCGTGTTCTTCCAGGGTATTGGTAAAAGAGACTACTGGGTAAGTGGCGCTTACTTCTGGGGAGCAACTGGTGGTATGTGGCAATCAGCAGGATTTACAGAACACTGGGATTTCTTCCGTGGAGAAGACAACCCTCTGGGTGCTAATCTGAATGCCTACTATCCACGTCCATTGTTTACTTCAGGTAAAAATATGCAAACTCAGTCACGCTACTTGCAAGATGCATCCTACCTGCGTATGAAGAATATTCAGTTGGGCTATACCTTGCCAAAGAGTATGACAACTAAAGTAGGAATGCAGATGGTACGTCTATATATCTCGGGCGACAACCTTGCCACTATCAGCAGTATGTCTAAAATCTTTGACCCCGAAACAATCGGAGGTGCATGGGGTGATGGTAAACTGTATCCATTAAGCAAAACGATTTCTGTTGGTTTGAATGTTAATTTCTAATTTATTTACGATCTTATGAAACTTAAAATAAGCAAAAACATAGCACTTTCATGTATTGCAATGGGTGGTTTGTTATTGAGCTCCTGTAACGATTTCCTTGACAGAGAGCCATTAGACCAGGTAACACCTACACAATACTTTAATGCAGAGGCAGATTTGGCAACCTATACAGTATCCTATTATAGCTTTCCGGTTCACGGCGGATGGGGTGTAGGAACATTGAGTCTGGACAATGGAACAGACAATCAGGCTACCAGTAATGCAAATTATAATTTATATGTAAAAGGAAACTGGAAAGTTCCTGAAAATGCTGGCGGGAACTGGGACTTCTCAAGAATTCGCGCATTCAACTATTTCTTTGAACAGGTTTTGCCAAAATACGAAGCAAAATCAATTCAAGGTTCCGAAAAGAATATCAAACATTATATTGGCGAGATGTATTTCCTTCGTGCATTGGAATACTTTAACAAGCTAAAAATGTTTGGCGACTTCCCAATTGTTACATCAACATTGGTTGATCAGCACAATGTATTAATGGAAGCAAGCAAACGTCGTCCTCGTAACGAAGTTGCCCGTTTCATTATCGAAGACCTGGATAAGGCAATTGATTTGATGCAGGAAAGCTTTAAGAATAAAAACAGATTGACCAAGAATGCAGCATTATTACTTAAAAGCCGTGTTGCTTTGTATGAAGCAAGCTTCCTGACATACCACAGAGGTACTCCTCGTGTTCCGGGTGAAGCAGGATGGCCGGGTGCAAACATGGATTACAACAAAGGATTTTCAATCAATCTGGATGCGGAAATTGATTATTTCCTTACACAAGCCATGGAGTCTTCTAAACTGGTTGCTGATCAGATTGATCTTACACCCAATTCTGGAAACTTAAACCCAGCCGGTACTTCATTTGCAAACTGGAATCCATATTTTGAAATGTTTTCGGCTGTAGATATGTCAAAATTCGACGAGGTTATCTTCTGGAAGTCTTATAATGCAGATTACACTACTCACGGTGTAAGTGTATATATTCGTAACGGTGGTAACTATGGCTTGACCAAAGGTTTTGTTGATGGATTCGTAATGAAAAACGGTTTACCAATCTACGCGACAGGTTCTGGTTATTCAGGAGATGAATCAATTATGAAGACTAAAACTGGTCGTGACGATCGTTTACAGCTGTTCCTTGCGGGAGAAGAAGATCGTTTGTCAACAACCAACGATACAACATTCTTTGGAGCTCCCAACATTATCGGTCTTGAAGAAGTGCGTGATGTAACTGGTTACCGCATGCGTAAATGTTTCTCTTATGATCCTACGCAGGCTCCGGGTTCTGAGTTGATGTGTACCTATGGATCTATTGTTTATCGTGGCGTTGAAGCTTACTTGAACTATATAGAAGCTTCTTACATGAAAAATAAATCAATAAATGCAACTGCAGCTAACTATTGGAGAGCAATCCGCGAAAGAGCAGGTGTAGATACTGATTTCAATAAAACAATCAATGCAACCAATTTAGCTTTGGAAAATGACTTAGGTAAATATTCTGGCGAAAAACTGGTTGATGCTACTTTGTTCAACATTCGTCGTGAACGCAGAAATGAATTCATGGGTGAAGGAATGCGTATGGACGACCTGAAACGTTGGAGATCCATGGATATGGTAAAAGACTATATAGTTGAAGGTTTCAACTTGTGGGATGAAGCATATAAAGCTAAGAATTATTACGAAGAGGTAAAAGTTAACGGTGTACCAACCGGAGAAATCAAAAATCTTCTAATTTCAGATGGTAGTGCTAAAGCCAACGTAAGTAATAAGAGCCTTAGCAAATATCTTCGTCCGTATCAGAAAGTGAAAGCCAACAATGAAGTTTACAACGGTTATAACTGGAGCAAAGCAAACTATTTGTATCCGATCGGTGTAAGAGAGCTTCAATTGGCTTCTCCAAATCAGGATGACGCTTCTCAATCAACCATTTATCAGAATCCTTATTGGCCAATTACATCTGGTCCGGCTGCTGAATAAATATTGATTACTGATAGCTGATTAAAATTAGCTGACTAATAAAAAGGACTTAGTTACTATCCATCTGGATAGTCGGCTAAGTCCTTTCCTTTTCAACCCCTTTCCATCAATTCATCTATTGTATTGTATAGATACACCTACATCCTTGTCTATTTATAGCCCAATTCCTACCCTATTACAGTCAATACAAGGAACGCGCAGAACTTAGGTCCCAGTCTATTGCTTTTACCAATTCCTACCCATACAAACAGCTTCTAAGCACCCCTAATTACAAGGCTCCTTACCAAGGGATATGTACACACTTCAGATCGTATAAAACGGAACAAGATTCAACAAACAGGAAGTTACAACCAAACTAAAAGAACAGAGTATATATACATATTACTTCATAAAAAGTCAGAGAAAGATAAGAGTTAAAAAGAAAAGATTAATTTAAGCAGAACCCAGATTATAACACCTTATCCACATAGGGGATATCATCTATTAAGGATACTCTTTTAAAGAATATCACAACTTGATAAAGTTTATTTCATATGGGTAAATCCAAGGACTAAACAATCCTAATTAAGAGATGCATAATCAAAAAAATGAGGATGAAACCTGAAAAGTTTCATCCTCATTTTATAATATCTACCACAGAAATAAGAATTTATCTCATCTGGGTTGTAAAGTGAATTCGAAAGTATGAGTCTTTAATGGAACACGATAAGATTCCTGTACACCAGGTCCGCACGTAGCTGTACCAACACCCGACTGAACTGCATCGAGGTGAACGGTTACTGCACCATCTTCAACTAAATAATTCAAATGTGTAGCATTATCAATTACACGATCGTTATATGGTAAAGCACTGAATTCGAAAGGCTTTATGCTGTTTATATAAAGGCCCCTACCCTGTTCGTCCGACAAATTCACCCAACGGGTATCGGTTCTGTTTCCGGTTGCCTGAGGTGTTATATAGGCATGATACATGGCAGGTACGGTTGTTTCATAGATACCGATACGCCCCGATTGTTTTCGGTCGGCATAGGTCTCATGTTCTCCGCGCCCAAGATAAGATACCTGATTAAATCGATCAGGAATTGCAAATGTAATTCCTACTCTAGCCAGAGATTTTACGACCGAAGTATCCGGTGTATAGGTAGCGCCAATGTGCAATGTTCCATCTTTCTTGATTGTATATATAAAGGAAGATGTTCCGGTCTTAACATTCTTAGAATTAATTAAATCAACGGTTGTTTCTACCACCCGGTTATTACCGGTTCCTGTTAACTTAATATCTTTTACTTGTTGTGTCAGGCTATCTAAGCCTGCGGCATACCAATGTTTGCTTCCGAACCGGTCGCGGTTATCATTATCTGTTGGTGCACGGAACAGGTCTAGTCTGATTGGCGAGGTAAGCATTTCCTCTCCTTTAAAAACAAAAGAGGTTAGTTCGCCGGTTTTATCCGAGATAGTTGCAGAAACCAGATCATTGGTTATCGTATATCCATTCACATTTAATTTTTTACCTGCAATTCTATTATTTGCATTATCCATTCCCTTTGTTCCTTCCAGAACAAATTGATCGTACGCAACCTCGAAGTCGGTCGACAAAAACTCAGTTTCTTTTACAGGCGTCCAACGAAGGTTTAAAAATGCTTCACTTACTGAATTGGGCAATATCACTTTCCCGATAGTTATTAATGTTGTATCGTGAGGGGCACAAGCTAAAGACATAGTTCCGTTCTTTAATACTACGCCCTGGTCGCTGGTAATATCCCAATGTAATGTATATGCACTTAGATCGGTAAAATCATTCCAGTTCTTAATCTTCACAGTAAGATTTTCTTTGTCTACCAACGTTGTTTTGATATATTGATAGTTTTTTTTCACCTCCATCAGATGTGGATGAGGCTCGCGGATTGCATTTACAAGTCCGTTTCCGCAAAAATTCCCAAAACTAGGCACATCCTTTGGGCCGTAATCTCCACCATAGCTCCAGAACCATTTACCGTTGGCATCTACTTCCCTGAAGGACTGGTCCACCCAATCCCAGACACATCCTCCCTGAGCCATGGGTTCGTTTTCAAAAACATCCCAATATTCTTTTAAACCTCCTACGCTATTTCCCATTGCATGCACGTATTCACAAAGAATAAACGGACGATAGGGCTTTGGATTGGTCTGGGTAAGGTAAGTCTTGATTTCGTCAACACTACGATACATCCTACAGTAAATGTCTGTATTATAATTTTGTTCGGCACGCTCATACTGAACCAATCTGTGTTTCTCGACCGATTTCAACCAATCGTATGTCCTTTCAAAATTAATTCCGTTTCCGGCCTCGTTACCCAGTGACCAGATTACAATGCTTGGATGATTTTTCGACCGCTCGTACATTCGCTTTGTTCTGTCCATGTGTGCATCCAGCCAGGTTGAGTCTTTCGCTAGCGATGCTGCACCATATCCCATTCCGTGGGATTCGATATTTGCCTCATCTATTACATAAAGGCCATATTGATTACACAGTTCGTACCATAACGGGTCTGTAGGATAATGAGAATTACGAACTGTATTGATATTGTTTTGTTTCATCAGCTTGATATCTTGTAACATCAGCTCCTTGGTTACAGTTCGTCCTGCCTGCGAATGCTCATGACGATTTGTTCCTTTTACCAAAACCGGTACTCCATTGATACAGAATCGTCCGTTCTTGATTTCTGAAGTTTTAAATCCAACCTGACATCCGGTGTATTGGACAACTTCTCCCTTTTCATCAAGTAACGAGATGATAAGCGAATAAAGTGTTGGCGATTCTGCACTCCAGGGTTTCACTCCGGGTATATTTTTCTTACTGAAAACGATGGCTTGATTTCCCTGCTCTTTAGATATTTTCTTTGTTTCGGAAAGTATCATATTCATTCCAGCATCCAACAACTCGTATTTTACAGATGATGAAGCGGTAGCTCCGGCAACATTTACAGTCAAATCAAACTGACCGGTTTTATAATCAACAGTATCCAAAGTAGAGATCACTTTATAGTCGGAAACATACTGCTTCGGGGTGCTATACAAATAAACAGAACGCTCTATTCCTGATATACGCCAGAAATCTTGGCATTCAAGATAAGATCCTGCACTCCATCTGTATACTTCAAGTGCAATGATATTCTCTCCATCTTTCAATTCCTTAGTAATATCCCATTCGGCGGCAGTTTTAGACCCTTGATTATATCCCATCAATTTACCATTGATCCAGACATAATAAAAAGAATTTACTCCTTCAAGACATAAAACGACCCTACGATCTTTCCATGTTGCAGGAATGGTAAAAGTCCGTCTATACGATCCTACCTCGTTTTCGGCATGAGGTACTACCGGAGGTGTCGGTTTACCGAACTCATACGTCTCATTTACATAAATTGCTGTTCCATATCCCTGACGTTCCCAGTTTCCGGGTACTTTTATATCAGCCCAGTTACCTACATAATAAGATGGTTTGTAAAAATCTTTCGGTCGGTTATCTGGGTTTTTAACCCAATGGAATTTCCATTTCCCATCCAGACTTTGATAAAAAGGAGAGGAGGTGTGATCACGCCGAATTACTGATTCTCTTGTTTCATAAGGCCACACGTATGTGTGAGGCGCTAGTTTGTTGAGTCCGATGGCATGCTGACTTTGCCATTCGGGTAGCCCGTTTTCTGATTGGGCAGATAATCCGGAACAAAGCAGCATAAAGCCTAAGGCAGCAATAGTCTTTTTCATGAATTCATATTTAATGTTGAAATGTGTCTGGTGTAGAATCCAGATATCCACTCCTTCTGTTTGGTTAAAATCCGAAGACATTACCAAACAGAAGAGAGCGAACATCCTCTTGTTGTGTTTTTCTTATGTATTATAAATCTAGCTTTGGTAACGTATATCTTTTACCGTAAAACTTGTTACGGTCTGTATTTCAGCGTATTGTTTTAATATTGGCAAAGATAGCACTCCTAGATCTTCAAAAAGTGTGTTTTTGTCTATTCTTATTACATTTTTGTTTATAATAGAATGAATGAAGTGTGGTTTTTTAATTTTCCAAAATAAAACTGTACTTTTACATTTATATAATTCATGTATATGACAACTAGTATGTATTATAAACGTTTCATCTGTTTCATTGCCTTATTTATTTTTTTTACTGTATCTGGCAATGCAATTCCAGAATATTATTTCAAACAAATTTCATTGCAAGAGGGATTGTCACAGTCAACCGTTTATTGCATGTTGAAAGACAATAAAGGAATGATCTGGATTGGGACTAAATTCGGATTAAACAGATATAACCAGTCTGAGGTAAAATCCTATTACAACGAAATAAACAACAACCGGTCGCTCCCGGGGAATTATATCTACTTTATAGCGGAAGATTCTCTTAAGAACATCTGGATTGGAACCGACAGAGGGTTGGCAACCTACAACAGGGAGACTGATGACTTTACAACTGTTACATTCGAAAAGCAGCGTATTAATCCTCAAAGTTTTGTTACAATGCACGATCGTATTCTTTTTGGAGAATCCGGTCGTCTTTTCAGCTTTGATTATAAGTCTGAGAAACTATCGATGTTGGAAGCAACAGATAATCCCATAAAAAACGAGATGATAAACAATCTGGCACTTTGGCGATCTGGAGAATCAGAATACACGGGTAAGGTTATTATTACGTGTAAATGGAAAGGCATGTGGATGTTCGATCTGCAGGATCAAACACTAAAAAAAATATCATCTATAAATGAAAGTAATATTTCCAGTTCTTATATTGATTCCTCTGATAGGATATGGGTGGCTCCTTATGGTCAAGGACTAAAATGTTATTCGAAAGAAGGGAAACTCATTCATCAGTTTTCTACCAGTAATTCGGGCTTAAGTAATAATGTTGTTCTTCGCATGATTGAAAAAAACAATCAGCTATGGATAGCTACAGACGGTGGAGGATTATCTGTACTTGATTTAAACAACTTTTCTTTCCGTGTTATAGAGCACAGACCAGGCGATCCTTATTCAATTCCAGTCAATTCCATTGTCAGTCTTTACAATGATGATGAAGATTATATGTGGGCCGGAAGTATTCGAAACGGGTTGATAGGCATTAAAGAGATATACATCAAAACATACAAGGAAGCTCCGTTGAATACTCCTTATGGTTTGTCGGACAAAACGGTAACCAGCCTTTTTGAAGATCCATCCGGAATTATCTGGATCGGAACAGATGGAGGTGGAATTAACAGGTTTGATTCCACGAACAAGACTTTTAAACATTACCCCTCTACATATGGTAATAAAATTATTTCACTTTCGCAATACAGCAGCAACGAATTGGTTTGCTCTGTTTTCAGTAAAGGGCTATTTTTGTTCGATAAACGAAATGGCAGTTTTCGTAAGTTGGAAATATGGAATGCAACGGAAAGTAACCGGATTTTTAATAGTGGATATTCCGTCAATATTGCATTATTAGACAAAGAAAATCTTCTGTTGCTAGCCGACACTCCCTACTTCTACAATTTCAAAAGCAAAAAAGTAGAAATACTTCCTTCAGTAAACCAAGAAGTTGGTATTTGGTACCCCCAGAAATTTCATTTTAATGAAAAACAAACACATCTCATTGCAGGAAATTCAATTATAGAAATTGATAACAGACAAAAAACGATTCGGACACTCATATCGCTTCCGGATTCTATAAGAAACATCGAAGCATTTTGTAAAGATGATGAAAATTATTTCTGGATTGGCACATCCAACAACGGATTATTTCAAATAAACGCTACCACAAAGAAGATAAAGAAAATTCAGACGCAGTTATTCAGCGGAGTAACATCTCTAACTTCCGATTCGAACGGAAGGATATGGGTAGGTACACACAATTCATTATTTGCCTATCTCCCTTCCGAGAACAAATTTGTTGCTTTCGGAGAATCTGATGGCGTTTTCGCCAATGAATATGTAAACAAATCCACCCTTCTTACTCGTTCGGGAGATTTATTCATCGGAGGAGTAAACGGTCTGGTTCAGATAAAAAACACAATTCCTTTCAATGATTTTCCGGGACCTGTTATCAGTCTGATGAGTGTGGAACTGGACGGAGCTATTTGCAATATTGAAGAAGGTGAGAACACTTTATCCATCCCTTGGAATTATTCAACATTAAGTCTTAATGTGATCGCCCAAGAGAAAGATCCAATGAGAAAAAAGATATTTCGTTACGAAATTATTGGTGAATCTCATGAATTGATCTCCTCACAAAGCAACTCCTTAACATTACACACACTTCCTAGTGGTAAATATCGAATTATGGCTTCTTGTTTAGGACGCGATGGTAATTGGAGTGCTCCTGTTGAGGTACTTAATTTACACGTAAAAGGGCCCTGGTGGAAAAGCGGATGGTTTACCGCTCTTTACCTATTGTTTTTCGTTACTTTAGCCTATGTATTATTCCGTTATAGTATTCTCAGAAAAGAGAATAAATTAAAATGGAAACTAAAAGAACAAGAACAACTCATCTATGAGGAAAAAATAAGTTTCTTAATTAACATCAGTCATGAACTAAGAACCCCTCTCACCTTAATTTATGCCCCCTTAAAACGAATGCTCGATAAAAGCAATCTTGAGGAAACTGTAAGTAGTCAGCTAAGCTCCATTTACAAACAAGTGCATAAAATGAAAAATACAATAAACATGGTTCTTGATGCACATAAGATGGATGAAGGACAGAACTCGCTTTCTTTAAAACAGCACGATCTCAACAATTGGATTGTATCAATCGCCGATGATTTCCGGATGGAATATAAATCCTCTGGAATTGAGTTGTCTTACGATTTGGACCCAACGGTTGGATGTATCTCGTTTGATGAAGTTAAGATAGAGATCGTTCTTTCCAATCTGCTGATTAATGCATTGAAATTTAGTGAATCCGGAACTAAAACGATTGTTTCTACACAAAAGAAAGATAATAGTGTGCGGATCAGCATCTCTGATGAGGGAATTGGATTAAATAATGTAGATCCCAATAAACTCTTCAACAGGTTATATCAAGGTGTACACGATCGAAGCGGTAGCGGGATTGGCCTTTCTTACGCTAAAGCTCTTGTAAATATGCATGGGGGCTTCATTGGTGCAGAAAATAATCCTTCTAAAGGAGCTACCTTCTTTATAGAGTTACCTCTATCTCTAAAAGAAACTCAGGTGATAAGCAATAAAACGGGCATGATGAATGAGTTTATTTTCAACAGTTCAGAAGATAAAGCTCCTGTAATAACAGACTCCTTTGAATTAAATAAGTATACTATTTTAATTGTTGAAGATGAACCCGATCTTAGAAACTACCTGAAGCTAACATTAAAGGAGTACTTTAATCAGGTTTATGTGGCAGAAAATGGAGTTAGCGCCCTTAGTATTATAGCACAAAAACATCCTGATATAATTGCGTCGGATGTTATGATGCCTCAAATGGATGGTTTTGAATTATGTAAAAAAATAAAAGAGGATATTGAAATAAGCCATATACCAGTTATTCTTCTTACAGCTTTGAGTGGTCAGGAAAGTTCCGATCTGGGATATAAGTTAGGAGCTGATGTATATATTTCTAAACCTTTTGAAATTGATTTACTGGTAGCGGTAGCCAAAAACATTATCAGAGGAAGAGAACTTACAAAAATCAGGCATAAGGAAACTTCTGTAGTGATTTCACCTATAGAATCTACATACAGTAATGCAGATGAAAAATTTATGATAAATTTAAATGCTCTGATAAACAAAAACCTAAGTAATTCCACCCTCGACGTTCAGTTTATAGCAGACAACCTGGCTATGAGCCGTGCCTCGATATACAACAAAATGAAAGAACTGGTAGGTATAGGCATAAAAGATTATATTAACAAAATCAGGCTAACGGAAGCTACTCATTTATTAGTCAATACAGATTTAACGATTATGGAAATTGCAGATAAAACAGGTTTCTCCAATCAACAATACTTTAGTACTGTATTTAAACAGGCATACGGTACATCTCCGTCCAAGTATCGATCAGAGCAGACCGGAATGAATGAAAAAAATGAAAGCTGATTGTATTGATAAAAATAGGTCCGTATTAAAAAATAATGATAGCAACAGTGCCATAATTATAAAAAAACCACGTAATTTGCCGGGAAAAATATAACACTTTATCTAAAAACTATTAAAACTCAGAATTGTATGATTACATTTATTTGTTCAATCGTTTTATTAATTGGTGGTTATTTTATTTATGGTACTTTTGTGGAGAAACAGTTCGGAGCTGACGGAAACAGGAAGACTCCAGCCTATGAAAGTGAAGATGGGGTTGATTACGTACCCATGAGTTGGAGTAAAATTTTTTTGATTCAGTTTCTTAATATTGCAGGTCTCGGACCTATTTTTGGAGCAGTCTTAGGCGCTGTTTATGGACCATCTGCTTTTATATGGATTGTTTTAGGAAGTATTTTTGGAGGGGCCACTCACGATTATATATCCGGAATGATGTCGTTGCGTAACAATGGTATGAGTTTACCAGAAATAGCCGGCAGGTATATGGGAAACGGATTCAAACAATTAATGAGGGCATTCACATTAATGCTTATGATCTTGGTCGGTGTTGTTTTCGTTGCTGGTCCGGCCAAGTTACTGGCAAACATGACTCCCGAAGTATTAGATTATACATTCTGGATTATTACTATTTTCATATATTATATACTTGCTACAATTCTTCCGATTGACAAATTAATTGGAAGAATCTATCCTTTTTTTGGATTTGCTTTATTATTTATGGCGGTAGGTATTGGTATTTCAATATTTATTCAGGGTGCTCCAATCCCTGAAGCCAGTTTATCCAATTTACATAATATGAATGTCGATCCTGATAAATTTCCAATCTTCCCGATGCTTTTTATTTCTATAGCCTGCGGTGCTATCTCCGGATTTCATGCAACTCAGTCGCCTTTGATGGCTCGTTGCCTCAAAAATGAGAAACAAGGAAGAAGAGTTTTTTACGGAGCCATGATAGCAGAAGCAATTGTCGCACTTATATGGGCTGCTGCAGCCATGAGCTTCTTTGGAAATGTAGGTGGGTTACAACAATTTTTAGCAGATAACGGAAATAATGCTGCTGTCGTAGTAGATAAGATTTCTCATTCCTGGCTCGGTAAATTTGGCGGATTATTAGCGATTATTGGAGTTATTGCCGCCCCTATTACATCCGGAGATACGGCATTTCGTTCTGCAAGATTGATTGTTGCCGATTTCCTGAAGTATAAGCAAAAAAAGGTAATCAACCGCATTATCCTTTCGGCTCCCATTTTTATAGCCGGTTTTTTCATTCTTCAAGTCAATTTTGATGTTATCTGGCGCTATTTCGCATGGTCTAATCAAACATTGGCAGCCTTTACATTATGGATGATTACAATCTATTTTGTCAGAATGAACAAGAATTATTGGATAACCCTGCTTCCGGCGCTGTTTATGACAATGGTTACCACTACTTATCTGATCGTTGCCCCCGAAGGATTCCGTCTTCCTCTGAATTACGGATATGCTATTGGATTTATAACAACAACGTCATTATTGCTCTGCTTTGCTTATTGGGCAACCAAACTAAGAAAAACCGAGTCAATAAAAGTAAATTCAAATGAGTAATATCTACAATACCTCTGCAAATACTATTACTTTGTCAGTATATGCAGAGGTATTATATTTATTTATTAGAAAAAAACATCCTTACATACTATTTTAACAATCATTTCGTTTATTGTTTCAATATTTAATAATTATATTTGACCGTTTATTTACATTAAATTGACTATTTATTAATTTATTGCACTAATTAGTAACAACCTATTAACATTATCCCAATTTATGGAAAAGCATCTTTCTGATTTGTATACGATGTCTACTTATGCAATTAAAGCACCATCCAGTCACAACACTCAACCCTGGATTATTTTTATTAAGGACAACGGCTTCGAAATTTATCCAGATTTTAGTAATCCTCTTACTATAGCCGACAACTTGAATCGAGAGTTATATATAAGTCTGGGATGTGCTATTGAAAACATATGCCTTGCAGCTAACGAAAAAGGATATGGGGAAGCATTAACATTTATTCTAAATGAAAATCAACAAGTAAACGTTCGAATTGATTTATCCAAGGGGACAGCTAATCCTAGTGCCTTATTTTCGCAAATTAACAAAAGACAAACTAACCGATCGGTGTTTTTTGACCGGGAGATCCCGGATAAAGAAATAACAAAGTTAACTAATCTGAAACTGGATGAAGGTGTAAAGCATTTTATCTATAAGTATAACGCTACAGAATTTAACCTGATACGATCTTTCGTAAGAGAAGCCAATGAGATACAATTGGCAGACGATCGATATAAAGACGAACTCTTGAATTGGATTCGATTTTCTAATAGTCAAATAAATCAATTCCAAAACGGATTATCATATAAAACATTAGGAGTCTCAATAATTCCACCTTTTCTACGTAAAATTATAATTAAGTCTCAACTCAAGGCATCTGCTCAAAACAAAGCCGACGAAAAAAGGATGCAGACTTCATCTCATTTCGTTCTGTTTACGTGCGAAAAGAATACACCAGAAGAGTGGATCAAGCTAGGGCGTTCACTTCAACGTTTTTTACTCCAGACATGCAAAATGAAAATTGCATCCGGATTCTTAAACCAACCCTGCGAAGTAGAAGTTATTGCAGATAAAATGAAAGATTGTCTCCAAATTGAAAACAGACATCCAGCTATTCTGCTAAGAATAGGTTATGCCCATCCCGTAGCCTATTCGCCACGGAAACAGGCATCGTCCATTATATTCAATAAATAATAATTATTTATAAACCTTAAAGCGGTCTGTCAATGGTTTGAATTCCTTTTCACCTGGTTTTTGTACCGGTACCCCAAATGGCATCTCGGCAATTAGCTTCCAGGAAGAGGGTAAATTCCATTCCTCTTGTACGGCCTGATCTATTAGTGGATTGTAATGTTGTAAGGATGCTCCGAAGCCGGCTTCCTCAAGAAGCGTCCATACACCCAGTTGGTGCATTCCGGATGTATGCTGAGACCATACAGGAAAATTATCCGCATAGGAAGGAAATGCATCTTGTAATCCTTTAACAACTGATTGATCTTCAAAAAACAGTACAGAACCATATCCAGACGCAAAAGCTCCTTCAATCTTCGATTCGGTTGCAGCAAAAGATTCTGCCGGAACGATCTTTTTAAGAGCATCTTTTGTTATCTGCCATAGTTTTTTATGATTCTCGCCCAATAAAAGAACAATACGTGTAGACTGAGAATTAAATGGAGAGGGTGTATGTAATAATACATGAGAAATAATATCTTCTATCTCCTGATCACCTATAAGCGATTTATTACTCAGTGCGTAATATGTTCTTCTTAGCTTAAGAGCATCTTTAAAATTAGCAGCCATAGTTATCTATTTTAATTATTACACTTATAAAACAATCAACTATGGAAAATGTTTATTCAATTCAATTTACGAAGATAAAACTCCAAATACATATATAACAAAATAAACATGACCAGTACGCAAGCCATATACAACCACCGGTAAGGAAAGAGAATAAAATAACCAGCAACTATCAGGGATTGAACAGATGCATACAAGAATGAAACGATGATTGGAGGAATATTACCTCTTGAAACAAGCAACTGATAGATATGTCTACCTTCGGATTCAAAGATATTTTCTCGCCGAAAAATCCTATAAACCACAGTAACAATACTATCAATAACACAAACCACCATCAGGATTAAATAAGAAACATCATTTGTGAGCAGGATAAGTTTCCACAGGGCAAACAGTACAATTACGGCCAACATTCCTGCTCCGGCCTCGCCACCCAGAGCCCGGTTACGGTATTTAATATTAAAGAATATCAATAAAAAGGATAAAACGATCGCTATCCATAAGTACATTTCGTCAATAAACGGAACCATCCGTGAATTTATAAAGGCAAGCGTCAGTAATACCACAAAAGATGTAGCACCACTTATTCGATTAACCCCATCGATTGCACGAAACGAATACATTATTAACACTGAAACAATTAAGACAAGTGAAAAAGAACAACATATACTGTCGTTGTATATATCAAGGTCATTAAACATAAACAACAACGATCCCCACAAAGCCAGATGCTGAATGAGTTTAGAAATTGGCTTTACATTATTCCACAAACCAACTACGGCCAATAAGGTTATAGCAAAAAAGAAACCAGGATATACAAAACCATGGATAACACTAAAAAACAACATGCCAAGGTACAAAAGAAGTCCCGCTCCACTCCATACAGGACGTTGATCCTTTTCCCTTTCATGTATAGCCGCAAAAAAAGATGTTTTATTTACCAACCGTATATAAAACATTTCGGTTAGTATTAAAACAATCGCAATCATCACATAGACCATTTCACCCCTATTTAATTGAAATATAATCCTAAGATAAAGCAACCGATACTTGTGCAGCAAATATACTATTATTTCACTAAACAGACAATTTAAGATCTCAATTTTAACAATATCAATGAAATAAGATCACGCATCAAGCTCTATCGGGAATATTCATTTCCCATCAATTTCAAATCAGAACATACTATTTTCGAAAATTGTTCGGCTCCGTCTAAAGTCAGGTGAGTGGAATTATAGAAGTATGATTTATCATAACAAATGGGATGCGATGAATAATCAAGAAAAGGAACACTCATTTTATTGGATATATCCCTGTAAATCTTAACAATTGAATCTCTATTTAATATAAGTTGCTGTCCCTCTATATATTCTGGAGAATATACCATTACAACCCGTATGCCTTCGCCTGCTATCTGCCTGAGGAAGGAAGTTAAATCTTCAATTACATTCTTATCAACTGGCATTTTTTTTCCCATTGGATATTGAGCTTTGAACTGTTCGAAAGTTCCGTCCCATTTATAGTTTTCATTTATAAAACCTTTATACCTCTCTACACCCGATTCCGGAATACCAATAAAGGAAAAAAGGCCCTGTTTCATTGCCTCAAAACAACGATTGTATTTTGTGACCGGATTATAATAGTCGAACCACTGAAAACCATTTTTATAACCCTTTAGCCCCTTTTGAATTTCCGGCTCATTTAAGATTGGAATAAACTGCTGTCTGTCCGGGATACCATCTTCAGTATGTAGCGTTGTTCCTGCATCAACAGATAAAATTACAACAGATGGTTTATCTGCGAAACGCCTGAAATAATTATACCTTAATCGTTGGAACGGGAACGTAGCATTTGTCGCTCCTAAATTATAACTATCAACCCTCAGAATCGAATCAATTATCTGAGTTGAAAAATGCCGGTAGGCCCTTGAATTTCCAAGGATAATCCAATTTGAATGAATAGAATCGGTACGATACCGGTTCCATTCTCCAAATTCACCCTTCCTCAGCGATCGCAGTCCATGATCCGCCAACAGTCCGAAAATGATTCCCAGCACAATCAACAAAGTAGAAAAGAGTACTATTTTAAGTGAAAAATTTCTCATCAGATTAAAATTGGAAATAAATAAATGTTTCTTCACCTCCACCAAAGAGGAAAATAGCCATCAGCAGAAATAGATAAATTGACCATCTCCAAATCCGGGATTTGATTTTTTGCAAAACCAAGCCATGCAATTCAAAACGTTGAATCCATTCTACCGTAAGCATAAAAAGAATAAACAAGATGCATTTGGTTGAAAGATAAAACAAGTCAGGGATTTCAAAAAGCGAACCTGTAAACATGGCATTCAAATATTGAACTGCAGCATCGATGTTTTTTGAGCGGAAAAATATCCATCCCAATAAAACCAAAAAGAAGGTAGACAGCATTTGAATAAGCTCTTTACCAGAAGGCAGTGATCTATTCTCGGCAATGATATTAGTAAACCGGCGATTTTTCTTTAACAGCAACAAAGGCAAAAACAATAATCCATGATAGCTACCCCAGGCAAGAAATGTCCAGTTTGCACCATGCCAAAATCCGCTCACAACGAATACAGTCAGCGTATTTCTAATGTTAAACAATAAATTACTCCTGCTCCCGCCCATCGGGATATATACATAATCGCGAAACCAAGTAGAAAGAGATATATGCCACCGTCGCCAGAATTCAGCAATATCTCTTGAAAAATAAGGGTAATTAAAATTTCGCATTAATGAGAACCCAAACAACCGGGCTGTTCCTATTGCTATATCTGAATATCCGGAAAAATCACCATAAATCTGAAAGGCAAAAAACAGAGCACCCAACAACAGGGCACTGCCAGACTGGTAACCAACCCCGTCAAACACCTGATTTGCATATATAGCACAAGTATCAGCGACGACCATTTTCTTAAACAGTCCCCATAAAATTTGTCTCATTCCGTCAACGGCTTTGTCTGAATCAAAAGTTCGTTTCCTATAAAATTGTGGAAGAAGATTGGTTGCTCTTTCGATAGGACCTGCAACTAACTGGGGGAAAAAACTTACATAAGCTAAAAAAGAAATCAGATTGGTTGCCGGTTGTAATTTTCTACGATAGACATCTATGGAGTAACTTAAAGCCTGAAATGTGTAAAAGCTAATTCCTACTGGAAGAATAACTTTCATCGTATGAATATCAAATTCTTTTCCGAACAGGCGAAAAGCTTCAACAAAACTATCCACAAAGAAGTTATAGTATTTGAATCCGGCCAGTAATAAAACATTAATAAGGATATTGATGGCAGACACGTACCATGATGGAGAAAAACGCATTGTACTTCGTGATTCAAAATTTTCTGTCCGAAACCTTACAATCAATTGCCCGGCTACAAAACTACATACAGAGGTAAATCCAATAAGTAATAAAAAACGCCAATCCCACCAACCATAAAAAATATAGCTGACACAAACAATGAAAAGATTTTGCCATTTTAGATTTGAATTAAATACAAACCAATAAAGCAAAAAAACAATGGGAAGAAAGACTGCAAATTCTAATGAATTGAATAACATCTACGTATTAGATTCGTTCTATGCAAAAATAGTAAATCAAGCCGAATGGGTAAAACTTTTTAATCAATTTAGGATCTTATTTATTAATAATTCTAAAATTGTTACACAAAACATCCCGAAATCAAAATCAATTTTGTTTCTTTGTCAAGATTTATGAATTAAGTACTCAATATTCATTTGGAATATTTGATTCCTTCATGACGCGTTGACTAATTTATTCGTTCCATTTTACTTTTCGGGGAGATAAGTAAATAATTAAACATAATTCCAAAATTATGAATAAATTAGTATATCGTTCCTATAAAGAGAGTGACATTTTGAAAGATTTAAGTGAATTCGAGATTAACAATGATTTCGGATGCAACAACTATGTAGCACGAAGTAATTCATTGTTTCGCAGTTTCAGCTTTAATAAAGGTGAGCAAGTCAGTATTGAGCTTATAGAAGAAAACTCAATCATCATTATTACTGAAGGGACGTTTCTGGCAAGTGGCCAAAACCATCAATCAAAGATTTTAAATTCCGGACAGATGTTTTTAAGGACGAAAGACTCCGGCAATTTGGAAGGTGAAGCAACCGAAGATTTATCCTTAATCTGCATTCAGTTCAATAATATTATTAGCACTTGTGAGAAAACCGCTCTTGACAAAATTTCAATTTATTGCCCCGCTAAAGCCGATGAATTTGAAATATTGGAAATAAATGAGGCCATGAAGCTGTATATAAACGGAATATCTCTTTTGTTCAAATCAGGAGCCTTCTGTAATTTCATGTATGAATTAAAGAAAAGAGAACTTATTTTTATTTTATACACATTTTATGACAAGGTAAATTCCGCTCGTTTTCTACTTCCCTTAATTGAAAATCAAAACAATTTCATCAGTTTGGTTTTAAACAAATTTTCAATCAACTGTAATGTTATCGAGCTTGCCGATAGATGCAATATGTCACCCAAAACACTTACCAGAAAATTCAAGGAACATTTCAATGATACCCCCTATCAATGGATTATTCAACAAAAAAATAAGAACATATTAAGCAGATTGGCACAACCCAACGTAAACATACAAGCAATCTCTGAAGAGTTTGGTTTTTCATCTTCTGCTCATTTTATCAGTTACTGCAAAAGATATCTTAAACAGACACCGTTGGTTATTCATAAAGAAATAAGGAAAAAGACTATTTAACTCAACACATCTTTTTATCCAATCTTTGTCTCATTTGTGTAATTATCAGTCTGCGATTTGCATTTTGTTCCAAAACATTATAAATAATTTTGCAGTCTATTTTACACGATACACAGAGAGAACCATCATGCTTCGGTTACTTAATTAATATAGATACAATTGCTTCGGTTTACTAATTTAAAGAGTTAAAAATGAAGAATAAGCATTATTTTGAAGATAAAAAGGCCTATGATGCATACATCAGGAAATGGAGAATCATTCAGTCAACATGTATAGTCATATTTATAGTTATTTTCTTGTTTTTAATTTATCTTGTTTATCAGGAAGTCGTTTGTAATAAGCCGGTACTGAACTGGCTGTAAATCGACCTCGCATTTAAACGACTCCATTAAACTATCATCTTGATTTTCTATCTTCACTAATCTAATTTCTGCAACTCAACCTCAGTTTTTTGCAGTTCGTCAAATAAATTTGACTGTCCACGTTTTCGTTTCATAGATTTGTCTCAAAAAACAAATCATATGAAACGAAAACCTATATTCATTTCCCTCTTTATGCTAAGTACGCTTATATGTTTTGCTCAGCAACAATCTTTGATAACAGGTATCGTATTTACAAACGACTATTTACCAGCCGAAGGAGCCAACATTGTACTATTATCAGCCACCGATTCGGCATTTATAACCGGAACTGCAGCTAATAAGAATGGAAATTTTCAACTCAAAAAGATACCCAAGGGCTTGTATTACGTACAGGTATCTATGCTTGGATATCAAAAAAACTCCTGCAAAGCCAATATTTTGGCAGGAAAACCTTTTATGCTTGACACCATTTACCTACAACCGGAGGCAATTGGTCTTAATACAATTGTAGTCACGGCAAAGAAACCTGCGATCCAAATAGAAGCCGACAAAACGACAATCAATATGGAAGCCACCATTGTCAATACCGGAGGAAATGCATTCAGTGTATTGGAGACTCTGCCCGGAGTATATATTAACAGCAACGGAGCTGTTTCATTGAATGGAAAGAACGGAACTAAAGTCTTGATTGACGGAAAACCCGCTTATTTGCAAGGAGAAGAACTGGTAAGCTTTCTTAAATCCACACCGGCCACATCCTTAGATAAAATAGAATTAATTACCAATCCTTCGGCCCGATACGATGCAAGCGGTAATTCCGGACTTATTAATATACGGACTAAAAAAACAAGAATAATGGGATTCAATCTGGGGATTACATCCAACTTTATGCAAGGAAAATATGAAAAGAGTAACCATTCTGTCTCTTTCAACCATCGAAAAGGAAAATTCAACCTTTTTGGGATGTATGGGTATTATAGTGGCAGAAATTACGTTGATCTGCAAGTGATACGTGAATTTAAAGAGGAAAATCCTTCAGAACAAACTACATTCAACCAATTAAGCTATAGGAAGCGGAATGAAGGTTCCCATTATTACAAAGGGGGCATACACTATTTTGCATCGTCTAAAACCACATTCGAACTGGCTCTAAACGGTTATACATCCAACCAGGCAGAATCAGGATCTTTAAATTCCAACTTTATCAACCACATTGGAAAACGGGATTCATCCATTAAATCGTCCACAATTAACGACAACATGCGAAACAATATCTCGGGTACCATTGGATTGATACATAAAATAGACAGTACTGGGAAAGAGTTTAGTCTGTCGGCCGACTATCTTCACCATGCTGTAGACAATGACCAGTACCATAATGACCTTTTCCTGTATACCTCTCAAAATAAGATTATGGCAGAATCGGCTGGGACTAAAAAAGGAACTATCGATTTATTATCCATGAGAAGCGACTTCACCTATCCGGTAAATGAAAAACTGCTTTTGGAAAGTGGTATTAAATCGGAATATGTGAACATAGATAATACATCCGACTATAAAAACAGGGAACAACAGGAATGGGAGCCTGATTACGGACTAAGCTCTCATTTTATCTATAAAGAAAACATCAACGCACTCTATTTTAACTCTCGAATTGCACGTTATAAATTTGTATTGGAAGCTGGATTACGTATAGAAAACACAAACATAAAAGGACAGTTGCCGGGTAACAGGTTGCAAGCCGACTCTTCCTTTTCCAAATCCTATATCAATCTATTTCCATCGGTTACATTAAGTTATCAGGCAGGAAAGAATCACTCCTTGAATCTATCCTACCGACGCAGGATAGATCGGCCTAATTACCAGGATATGAATCCTTTCGTATATATTTTCGACACCTATACCTACGAACAGGGTAATACCACCCTGCAACCCCAATTCTCAGACAATCTGGAACTCTCATATCTTCTGGCAAACAACTATAAAGTGGCAGTTTTTTATAATCAGACTAACGACGTAATCGCAAAATCTTTTATTCTGAGCGAAAACAGCAAACGAGTATATGTGATGCCTAAAAACCTTGCTACTTACAGATCTTGCGGAATCCGATTAAGTGCCGGTAATCTCTCGCCTGTAAAGTATATGCAGTCTACCGCCAGTATCGGTTTAACACACAATCAATATGAATGGGACCTGAGACAAGACGCAAACAAAACTGCACAAACAACGCTGATGTTCCACGTAGGAAACCGCTTTTTGCTACGTAAGGGTTGGTTGGCAGAGCTGACAGGATATTATAATGGGCGAATGGCAATGGGGCAAATGAAAATAGCCTCCTTCGGACAGCTTACTGCCGGTATTCAAAAAAAGTTATGGAACGACAGAGCCAGCATATCCCTTTATTCCAACGACCTGTTCCATACCAACCGGGTAAATATGACCACCCGTATCGGCAACAGTACGGCACGTACCTTTGAAAAGGAAGATCATTGCATCCTGGGAATTTCAATTACATGGAAATTCAGTAAAGGATTCGAATCAAAAGAATTCAAACGAAAAGGTGAAGCTTTTGACACAAAACGTATAAATTTGTAATATTCCTACAATTAGTTTATAAAGCATCGGTATAATAAATAAATCTGATATGAAACGTTTTGAAAAATGGTTTTGGATTATCCCTCTATTTGTTGCATTAATTGTAATGACAGGGATACGTCTTGTTACCGACACCCCTAATGGATACAAATTCTGGGAAAGACCTATCAGTCAGAATCTGATAGAATGGATAGGAGCCACCATTATGGCCTACCTGTTTCAGGCCTTTATGTGTTACCTTTTAAAGCGGAATGAAAAGTATACGGATAAATTGAATTTAAAAAGACTATTGATCGAATACCTGATCATTGTCATTGTAGGGTTACTATTTATAAATCCGTGTGTTATGATAATCCACCACTTTATTAATGACCCGGTGGATCTGGATGATCTTGTTATTGCCAGTGTCATTTTCACCCTGGTTCTCATTTTCATCTATTCCTTTTACAGAGGAAGTCAGATTCTGGATGCATATATCGAACAACGGCTTCAAAATGAAAAGGTAAAAAGCATTCAAGCCGAAACGGAACTCAAGTACCTGAAAGCTCAATTCCGGCCTCATTTCTTATTCAACACGCTGAACACCATCTACTTTCAGATAGATGAGCAAAATGAGGCTCCACGTCGTACTATAGAAAAACTTTCGGAACTTCTCCGCTACCAACTATACGATGTAAATCATTCGGTTACGGTAGAACAGGAATTTCAATTTATCGAAACCTATATGGAGGTACAAAGGTTACGAATGAAAGAGAGTCTTAAACTTGAAACCTTTTTCGATCCGGCTTTAAAACCATACCATATTCAGTCGCTTCTGTTATTACCTCTGGTAGAAAATGCATTTAAATATGTAGGAGGCGATTACTGGATACAGATAGACGCCCGACTTGAAAAAGGAAACCGGATGACGTTGGAAGTCAGGAATTCCATCCCCGCTAACGCTGTAAATAACAGCAAGAAGGGAATAGGTCTTGAAAACCTTCAACGGCAGCTTGAGTTACTTTATGCCGGCAAACACAAACTTCAATATATAAAATCCAATGGAACATATGTAGCTCATATGGAAATTGAATTGGTTAAAAAAACAACAATCGGATGAAACTAAAATGCATCATAACAGACGATGAACCTATTGCCAGAAAGGGACTGCAAAGCTATGTGGAAAGAATTGATTTTCTCGAATTGGTAGGCGTTTGCGAAGACGCCATCCAGTTAAACAATCAACTCAAAAGTCAGCAAGCCGATCTGTTATTTCTGGATATAGAAATGCCATATATGACAGGAATCGAGCTGTTGAACAGTTTGAGCAACCCTCCTAAAGTAATTATAACCAGCGCATATGCCGAATATGCGATCAAGGGGTACGATCTCGAAGTAAGCGACTACCTGCTAAAGCCTATCTCTTTCGATCGTTTTCTAAAGGCTGTAAACAAAGTATACGATCAGTTGATCTCTTCGCAGACTCCGGTTGTGCAGGACTATCTATTCGTAAAAACCAGCCTGAAACTGGAGAAAATACGGTTTAATGATATGCGTTTTATCGAAGGTGTCGAAAATTATGTAGCCATCTATACCAGCGATGGGAAAATAATAACGCACACCACCCTGCGTACCATTCTCCAAAAATTGCCACCTGAGCGATTTGTTCAGGTACATAAATCCTATCTTGTTAATATCGATAAAATTGATTCCATCGAGGGGAATCTTTTAGGCATCGGGAAAAATAAAATCCCCCTTTCGCGTACCTACAAAGAAACGGCATTGGAAATAATCCTGAAAAACAAACTCCTCAAAGATGGTTAATTTCTTCGTTCTTCCAATTTAAGGAATAATAATGTACATTTGCCATTGGAAAAACAAAAAACAACCTATGATACGTAAACTGCTCTCACTGCCCCCCAACCTGGTGGAAAGTTTTCATGACCTGGAAAATGCTTCACGCGAAGAATGGTTCTGCACCTCAGATCCTGTAGGATCCAAACTTGGATCGGGAGGTGGAACCGCGTGGCTGCTGGAATCTTGCCGAAAAGAGGAAAACAATTATACAGAACGAAAAGCATGGCTTGCTGCCGAAAAGCGGATTCTGCTACATGCAGGCGGACAAAGCAGGCGACTGCCGGGCTATGCTCCGTCAGGTAAAATATTAACCCCTGTCCCCGTTTTCAGATGGGAAAGAGGACAGCGTCTGGGACAAAAGCTCCTTGACCTCCAACTTCCGCTCTACGAACGGATCATGAAAATGGCTCCCGATTCATTACATACCCTGATTGCCAGTGGAGATGTATATATCCGTTCCGAAAAAGCACTGCAACCTATACCTGAAGCAGATGTGGTATGCTACGGATTGTGGGTTGAACCATCGCTGGCCACTCACCACGGAGTGTTTGTTTCAGATCGAAAACATCCTGATGCACTCGACTTTATGTTGCAAAAGCCCTCCCTCGATGAATTGGGAGCTCTGGCAAAAACACATCTGTTCCTGATGGATATAGGAATCTGGATATTAAGCGACCGGGCTGTAGAGCTATTAATGAAGCGCTCGGAAGGAGAAGGCGAATACGGATTAAAATACTATGATCTGTATTCCGACTTCGGTCGTGCTTTGGGTTGTAACCCAAGCGTTAAAGATCCGGAACTAAATTCGCTTTCCGTAGCTATCCTTCCGCTTCAGGGGGGGGAATTCTATCATTACGGTACCAGTAAGGAGCTCATATCCTCTACCCTTTCCGTACAGAATCTGGTTCGGGACCAACGTGAAATCATGCACCGCAAAGTTAAGCCCAATCCGGCTATGTTTGTGCAAAATTCCATAATGAAAAAGCCTCTTACGGCAGAGAATGAAAATATTTGGATAGAAAACAGCTACGTAGGTACTGGTTGGAAAATCAGCAGGAACAATATTCTGACCGGGATACCGGCCAACGACTGGCAACTTTCTGTTCCGCCGGGCATTTGTGTGGATGTAATTCCGTTAAGAGACAAGGGATGGGTGGCCCGTCCCTACGGATTAAACGATGCTTTTAAAGGAGATCTCTACCATGCTGAGACCCATTGGATGGGTAAACCGGTGGCCGACTGGTTTTCGGCTCGAGAAATAGATCTATCGGCAACGATGAGCGGACAAACAGGCGATTTACAATCGGCCCCACTATTCCCCTATTGCGAATCCATTGAACAATTGGGCATGCTCCTTCGCTGGATGATATGCGAGCCCCAACTGGAAGAGGGAAAAACACTTTGGCTAAATGCACCCAGATTATCGGCCGACGAGATATCTGCCTCAGCCAACCTGTCCAGACTCTATGCCCAACGAACTCTGTTCCGACAGGAAAACTGGGTCCAATTGGCATCCAATTACGAGCGGAGTGTATTCTATCAGCTCAATCTGGCTGATGCAGCCGGCGAATTTGCCAAAGGCGGCATACCATTACCTCCCCCGCTGCCCGAGGATGCAACACTGCTCAATCGGATGCACAACCATATGTTCCGTGCCCGAACCCTTCGTTTGCTTGGCGACAACCAGTATATAACCGACGAGAAAGCCTCGTTTTCATTGCTTCGCGAAGGGCTTGTAGGATCAATTTCCGAAACAAAGCAGGAACCTCGTCTCAACGTCTATTCCGACCAGATCGTATGGGGAAGAAGTCCGGTTCGTATCGACCTTGCCGGAGGATGGACAGACACTCCTCCATTCTGCCTTTATTCCGGAGGAAATGTCGTGAACATGGCCATCGAATTAAACGGTCAGCCTCCCCTGCAGGTATACATCAAACCCAGCAAAACATTTCAGATTGTTCTGCGTTCTATCGATCTGGGAGCTATGGAGATAATCACTACATACGACGAGCTGAGCGACTTTTCGAAAGTAGGCTCCCCCTTCTCCATACCCAAAGCAGCTCTTTCTTTAGCTGGATTCGCACCCCAATTCGGCGAAGGTAATTATTCCACTCTCGAAGAAAGACTTAAAGCATTCGGATCCGGCATTGAAGTCACCCTGTTGGCAGCCATCCCTGCGGGCTCGGGACTAGGGACCAGTTCTGTACTTGCGGCAACCGTATTAGGAGCAGTTAACGACTTCTGTGGATTGGCATGGGATAAAAACGAAATCTGCCGGCGCACGTTGGTTCTCGAACAACTTCTCACCACAGGAGGTGGATGGCAGGATCAGTTCGGGGGTGTGCTGCAGGGAGTGAAACTGCTTCAGACAGGCCGGGGCTTCGATCAATTGCCATTGGTACGCTGGTTGCCCGATTTCATCTTCAGTAGTCCGGAATATAAACCCTGCCACCTGCTCTATTACACCGGGATTACACGTACCGCCAAGGGAATTCTGGCCGAAATTGTAAGCAGCATGTTTCTTAATTCCACCGAACACCTCGATCTTTTACAGGAAATGAAGTTACACGCGCTCGACACCTACGAAGCTATCCAAAGGGGTAACTTTACCGAAGTGGCTGCTTTAGTCGGCAAAACATGGCAACAGAATAAAGCACTCGATAGCGGGACAAATCCTCCGGCCATCGAGGCGATTATCAACCAGATTAAAGACTATACACTTGGATACAAATTACCGGGAGCAGGAGGAGGAGGTTATCTGTACATGATTGCTAAAGATCCGGTTGCCGCAAGCCGAATAAAAGAAATACTTGTCCAAAATCCGCCCAATGTTAATGCGCGCTTCGTAGATATGAGCTTATCGGACAAGGGGCTTCAGATCAGCCGCTCCTGATTAAATAAGTTCTAAGCACAAAATAGCTTTATAGCTCAAAAAAAGTAGGTCACGAAAACGTTTAAAACGTCCGTGACCTACTACACAAAACAAAGTACAAACTTCTTAAGAGAGGAATCTTATTACTCTTAAGCGTTTAAAACTGATCCATATTAATTGAGAACACTTATTTCATTAATTTCTTTTCCAGCATACGCATAAAGTAACCACCTACAACCGAACGGGCCTGGAAACCACGCTGAGATCCGTTTGACGTCATATGCCAATCACTCAAAGGTACACGGGTAGATGTTTCATTCGCATACTTCCATACCGGATTCACCAATGCATCGAAATCGGCCTGTGAACCGGTAAGACAAGCAGTCCAGATAATCCAGTCGGACTTCGTATAATCTTCGCGGTTATCCAGCGGCAGACCATAAGCATTTTGCTTTGTCTTATAAAATGCAAGTTCGGTTGCAGCAACCTCTGTGGGGAAAATATTGAATCCAAGCAAGCGGTCCCAAACAAGATTGTACTTCTGACTCCAGGTTCCCGATTTATCAAATGTAAGTTTGTAATGATCGCCATCCTTGGCCATCTCTACCCATTTGGCAGCCATGTCGCGGGCAGTCTGCATATATTTTGCCTCCACATCCTTCTTTCCAAGCATACCAGCCAATTTTCCGTAACCTGCAACCCCCATGATTGCCTTGATTGAAAGATTGGTGTTATGGGCAAAGTGGCCGGCAAAATCATCTGTACACAACTGATTCTCCGGATCTAATCCCTCTTTTTGCAGGTAATCGGCCCAGGTAGTAAGCACATCCCAGTGTTTCGCAGCATAATCGGCATTACCCTCCACACAAGCGATTGCGGTTGTAAGGATCAACATATTGCCCGATTCCTCTACCGGCATATCGCCTCCGTAAGTCTGACCGTTAGCCAACGGATAAGTACCTACATCGTGGGCGGCAAAGGGTTTTGTCCATTTACCGCTTTCACTGTAATAGAAAATCGGATTAAGCATCCCCTTCAATAAATCAGGATTATACACCAGGAACAAAGGAGCCGAAGGGTAAGTTACATCCACCGTACCGATAGATCCGTTGCTAAAATTTTCTTTGGACAGGAATAACAGATTACCCTCTTTATCGGTAATCAATTTATGAGCTGCTATTGCCTGTCTGTAGGCCAAAGCACACAATTCGGCATACGACTTGCCTCCGGCAGCAGCAGCGTCGGTCATCATCTGCTTATCGAATTCGCCGCAACGCTTCATCAGCTCCGGATACAACCTTTCTCCATCTTCAAATGCTTTCATTATATCCACTTTACCCTCCTGTTTCCAGTAGGCCATTCGGTTATCATTAAAGTACTGAATGGAATACAAATCATCATACCCGATCATCAGGTGGCCTCCAGTCTTTTTGTCGCCTACTTTTCCTAAATTATCGGTAAATGCCAAAACCGTCATCTCTTTTTGCATATCACCGGATGTACGTCCGCCGTCCGCACTCAAGGTTCCGGTTTCCATAAACTCCTTCTTGCTATCGTAGTACGCATTCATCTTTAGCGCTGTACGATCACTTTCGGCAGCCGCCAGATAGAAATACCCCCAATCAATCCGTAAATCATCACCTTTCTTACCTAAAACAGCCTGTTCGGCAGTACCCGTCTTAAGGTAACCGATACCTTTTTTACTTCCCCGTTCAAATGTAACCGGCTGTTCCACCTTGTCAACCGCCCATTGAGGGGTGGCCTCCACATAGATCTGCACATCGTGCGAAGCCCCATCTGTAGAGCGAACCTGATAAGTCAGGTAGTTAAACGGAGATGAAAGAATATTCAGATCGTCCATCAATGCCGGTGCCGTAAAGATTACGTCCAAGTCAACGGGTCCGCAACGGAACGTATAGAATGTCTGCGTAGGTAACACCTGAGCCGAAAGCTGTTCGGCAACCGCTTCAAAGGTATCACCACGTTTCACCTTCTTCATAATACCGAAATCCACATATCCTCCGCCCACGTCATTCAAGCAATGCGCAGCAATCACATTCCCGGTAGGCTTAAGAGAGGCGATTACCTCGGCCGGAATCTCCTTTATCAGGTCATAATTCAATCCACGTCCGGTGGTGGCAACCTCCATTCCATTGATATAGATTTCGATATTATCATCGTGTGAGAATTTCAGATAGAGAGTCTCTTTACTTACATCTTCACCCAGATCAAAACTGCGACGCACCCAGATGTCACGTGTATTCCAGGGTGTTTCACGGTTGGGATTACCATCTGTACCGAAGGCTCCCACCCCCTTCTTCCATCCTGCCGGCTGATAATCGGCTGCCATCCAGTTGCCTGTTGGTTTTGTTTCTGTATATACACCTTCCCACTTCATACTTGCCGCTGTTTCCAGCACAGGAAGCAAAGGTATCTCCTCCCTGCCCATGAACCGATAAGATTTTCCATCCACCCGTATCCCACCCAACAACGGGAAAGGTTTGCCGGTCCAATGTTTAGTCTCTTCCTCATTCAGTTTGTCAGAAAACGACCAGGCACTGGTATAAGGATCAATGGTTACCAGCGGATAAGCCGGTGCACGTAATGAATTCGTTTCCATAGGTTCGTAAACAGCGGTCGGCTTCGACATGTTTCCGCATCCTGTAGCTACGATCAATACAGAAAGTAAAGCTAAATTCTTCATGAATAATTATTTAAGTTTGGTTGATACAGAATAGGGCCTGTCAGAAGATGCTACACCCCAGGCCCGGTTGGGTTTACTGCCCATCTTAAAACGGATGATACCTCCCTCTGTAAGTTCCTTGTAGGTTAACCACGTACGGGTAAAGCTTTTTCCGTTGAGGGAAGCCGACTGAATATAGCGGTTCTCTAAAGAATTACCTGCAGCCTCCAATATGAGTGTTTTGCCATTCTCCAGATGAATTGTCATTTTAGGAAATACAGGCGATCCAATAACATACTGGTCGGTACCCGGACAAACGGAATACAATCCCATGGCACTGATAACATACCACGACGATGTCTGTCCCTGATCCTCATCCCCGGGATAGCCATCCGGTCCCGAGCTATACAGCTTATTCATCACCTCTCTTGCCCAATACTGCGTTTTCCAGGGAGCACCCGCATAGTTATATAGATAAATCATATGCTGAATAGGCTGATTACCATGGGCATACTGCCCCATATTGATCATAGCCATCTCCGTCATCTCATGTATCACCCGGCCGTATGTTCCCACCTTAAAAGTGTTGGGAACCGAAAATACCGAGTCAAGTTTGGCTACAAAATTACGGTCTCCGTCCATCAGGTTGATCAATCCCTGCACATCATGAAAAACCGACCAGTGATAATGCCATGCCGAGCCTTCGGTGTAGGGACCACCCCATTCGGTAGGATCAAAGTTGCCCACCCAACTTCCATCTTTCTTCCGGCCTCTCATAAACCGGGTTTCCGTATCGTACACTTGCTTGTAATTAAAGATCTGACGGCCAAAAATTGTTTCATAATAACGGTTTCCCGTAAGCTTGGCCAACTGCATCGCACAGAAATCATCGTAACAAAATTCCAGTGTTTTCGCAACCGACTCGCCATATTCGGGATAGGGTACATAACCCAACTGAAAATATTCACGCCATCCATCACGTCCGTTAGACGGACCATGGGGCCCTTTATTCGTTGCTTCATGATACATGGCCGCCAAGGCTTTTTCGGGATCGAAGGTGCGAATACCCTTCACCCAGGCATCAGCCAACAACGAAGCAGCATGGTTACCAACCATTCCGCAACTGTGTCCCGGAAACGACCACGATGGCAACCATCCGCTTTGGTCGTATGCATCAATGAGCGATTTAACATATCGTCCGTGCATTTGCGGATGTAGCAACACATTAAGCGGAAACTGAGCTCTGAAGGTATCCCAGAAACCATTGTCGGTATACATGTATCCTTCATGAAGCTGTCCGTCGTACGGACTATAATAGATAGGATTGTTGTTCGCATCCAATTCATAAAATTTGCGGGGAAAAAGCATAGACCGGAAGAAACAGGAATAAAAAGTAGCCACCTCTTCGTCCGTTCCGCCTTCCACCTCCACTTTCCCTAATTGCTCATTCCATGCATTCTGAGCATTTGTTTTAGCCTGCTCTAAAGTCTGCAAACCTTCCAGCTCCTTTGCAAAGCTTAGCTCTGCCTGCTCAATGCTTATAAACGACGAAATTACCTTGGCCTCCACGGTCTCACCAGGTGTAAACTGAATGTATGAACCAACATAATCTCCAAAAGCCTCTTTACTGCCGGGAGTAACATCTCCGGCGGCATTACGCCATACTCCATGAGCCATAAACGGCTTATTGAATTTCACCACAAAGTAATTGGTAAAACCTTTCGGCACCGAATGGTTTGCGTTTCTGCAATAACCAACAATTTTTTGTTCTTCGGGATAGATGCGCACCATGCTTCCGCCATTGTTGGCATCCAGAACCACATATGCATTATCCGCTTTTGGAAAGGTAAATCGAAAATAGACCCCCCTCTCGGTAGGCGACATTTCGGTCGTAATCCGGTTATCAAAGGTAACCTTATAATAGTGCGGTTTAGCTACTTCATTTGCGTGATTAAATCGCAGCGCTCTGTCGTATTGGTTTACCACCAATTTCCCGGAAACCGGCATCAACGAAAAAGCCGCGTAATCGTTTGTCCACGAACTACACTGATGCGTTTGCCTGAATCCACGTATCGAATCCTTAAAATGCTGGTAAATCCATCCATCCCGATTGATCCCCGTCTGCGGGGTCCAGAAATTCATACCCCAGGGCATGGCCAACGTAGGATAAGTATTTCCCCTTGTCAGCTCAAAACGAGAATTTGTACCCTGTAAAGTGTTTACATGGTTAACAAAGTCCTTTACAGAAGCATTTAAAGGAAAGATAATTCCTAAAAATAGGATTATCCATATACTCTTTAAACTCAAAGCACCATTAAGTCTTATCATATAATAGTTAATTAAACTACCTATAAGACGCACAAATGTTTAATATCCCCTAAGTGACAAATAGATTTTTAAATAGAAACCCCTTTGAACAATAAAAAGCCCTACTTAAATAATGCATATTTTAGTAGGGCTCAGTAGATTATTTAATTCGATGCTTTATTCTTCCACAAATGCAACCTGAGTAATCATTAAATTAGGGCCTGAGGTAGCCTTGGCTTTTAATACTATTACTCCGTCGTTGGAATCTTCTCTCATCACGTGTAATTTTACCCACTGGCCTTTGCCATCATGTTTGTCCAGTTTATAGTCCCTTCCTTCGAAGGTAATCAATCCTTTTCTACCATCATCGCTCCAGTCATGAAAGAATACATAAAGAGAACCAATTACTCCGGCAGGACATTTAATCTCTAAATTCATCTCTTTTCCATGCCAGGCTGTACCCTTTTCATCTTTCCATGTACCGTCACACACCACAGAATAGTTCGTACCCTTTTTTGCCTCATATGTATCATTTGATTTACTCCAGACCACATCCTGGTTTACCTCCTTTTGCTTCGAGGCACACTTAATATAAAGCAAAGATTGGGCAAACTCTTTGGGAGCCTCACTCTTAACAGGTTCAATAAAAGAAAACCGGGCACGACAATCTGTTATAGTTAACTCTTGTTCTGGATTAAAATTCTGCGAATTCATATAGGAAAGTAAACTGCTTTTCAATTGATTGGCAACCGGATTAGCATCGTCTTTTAAACTGAATCCCGAAATCAGTAATTTGCCTTTTGCCACTTTCATTTCAAAGATAGCCCCCAACTTATTATTCCGGTGAAAATCGTCTACAGGCTGAGCTATGGGCTTATAGTTCTCGGGCATATCATTCAAATAAAACGCACGGGCATTCTTATAAATTGACTGCCATTGCCAGTCGCTGTGATAATCTGATGGAAACTGAGCTAAAGCCGGATGATTGTCGCGGACCAGCATTCCAATCGTATTTTTACCCTGACCGGGAAAGAAGGTCAGCGACCAGTAAAGCGGATAAAAGCTGATCGGATCGGATGTAACATCCGTACCCAAAGCTGAAGCATCAAGTAACACATTCTTACCGGCATTCAGCTGTTTTTCGGTTTCAGCGTCAAAACGGTCCGTCACATACACATTTCTTTGTTCAACAAGTTGTTTAGCAGGATAAACCCATATATTCCAGGTATTTTTTATTGGGCGCTCATCCAGACCAACTTCGATCGTTAGCTTGGAAGCCTTGTTGACAGCAGTTAGTTTACTTTGTATTACACCTATCTTGTCAGACGTAGCCTGTTTAAATAATTGAGATGGGAAAATACCCCGGTCAATTACATTTCCCAATTCATCCTTTATTTTCCAATAAACAGCATCGGTAATGTCATAGTCTCCATAATGAGCCAATTGAACAGTAGCCTTAAATGCTTCATCATTTTTCCACACAAATTTAGGCAAACGGAGCAATGGTACAATGGTGTCGTGATGCGCACGGAATTGTTCGGGCGTAGTAATGCCCTTGCTGTCGTAAAAAACATCCAACCATCCAACCAATGCCTCACCCTGCCCCTGATAATCCTGCATGCTTAGCAATTGAATCCCTGCACAAGAGGGCGTCCTTAAAAAAGATTCGATCTCATACTTATACATGATCTGATTTAATGCACCGGAAGCACGCACAAAATCCTCATTTTGTTCTTCCAGCTTATTCTTTCTGGCCTGCAACCGGAACTCTTCTAAATTACGGGCTTTTAGAACACCTGTATATTTTTTTATTTCACTCCAGCGCGGATATACCGGCCATTGTCCTATTTCGTGTGAAAGAACCGGAATGGTTGATTTGGAATATACCTCTTCAAAATCCCAATCCAGCGATGCTCCACCTTTTATACCACGCGTTCCTCCTAACTTGTCTATATAATGTGTGGCCATGTACTGGTCAGTCGGCATTATCTTACGAGCGGTAGATGCGGCATAAAGCCGGCGATTATCGGAATCATGGTATTTTTTCATCCACTTCTCCATCACATCAAAATCGGAATTACCCAGTTCATTACCAATACACATCATAACAAACGAGGGATTGTTTCCATAAGCCTGAACCATGCGCTCCAATTCCTTCTGCACATAGATATCACCTGTCGGATTCTTTCCTAAGCCTTGCGGATACCCTTTGGTTTCCATTTCCGGACGATCAGCCGGACCACTCATCCACCAGTCAATCCAGATTGTTTCGGCCTGAATATAGATTCCGATACGGTTGGCCGCAATAAAAGCGGCTTCAGGAGGGCACCACGAGTGAAAACGTACATGATTTAAACCATACGATTTGTAAATTCTGAATATCTTTTCCCAATCCTCTACTTTACAAGATGGATATCCCGTAAGAGGGAAATGTACACAATCCAGATTTCCACGAAGAAAAACCGGCTTCCCATTCAACAGAATCTTTGAGTTTGAAGCAGACACCTCCCGGAATCCAAATTCTATTTCCTTACTGTCTCGTACCTTATCCTTATCAACTATCTCCATTTTCAGGATATACAGATTGGGTGAAATGTCGTTCCACAAACGGATAGACTTGGGCATTTCCGCTTTATATTCCAGCAGGTTCCGTCCCTTTTCCATCTTATAAGGAACCGACTCACTATAAATTAATTCGCCACTTTGGCGATCCATTAGCTTATATTGCAATGAAACAGAAACCCTCTTTCCCGACTCATTGAATAAAGTATCTTTAATAGTCAGAATACACGGATTCACTTTGGTAAACAGCTGTGGGTTACCCAGACGAATCTTATCTTTGGCAACCAGACGAATCTTTCCAACAGCTCCATTCCAGATACTTTGCGTATACTCCGTATAGGCATGGCCTTTATCTCCAATATTATAAATGGTATCATTGTTAATGCGAATAGAAAGCGTATGCTTCCCCGGAGATAAAAAGCCCAAATCGTGCAAGTGAGGAGAATTAAGGGCATCCTGAACAGACACCTTTTTCCCGTCAACAAAAACTTTCGATTGCCAGATAACCCGTTCCAATTCAAGATAAACTCTTTTAGAAGCCCAATTTCCGGGTATCACAATTTCTTGCTGATACCAAGCCGGACCATAGTATTTGTAGGCGCGGGTAAGAATACCGAAATCGGAACCTGTAGTTTTAAAACCATAATGCCCCTCATCTGTAGTACCGGGTAAATAAATCTGTTGGCTAAAATGATTATTTTGCCAATTATTCTTTTCTCCTTCGTCGAGCGAATCCAGTTTAAAACTCCATGCCCCAGCCAGAGAAAGCGACTCCTGAGCTTGGGCTGAAGTAAATCCTATCAACAAGAAGAAAAGAATAATCAATTTCATTTCTAATCGAATCATAATATTATATTAATTAAATAGGTTATTGCTTGTTTTGATATTATTAAATAAAAAGTGAGCAATATGATTACTATCCAAATTTAAAAGTTCGGAAAAATATTCAATAGCCTTTTCCCTGTTACCTAATCCCAAATACCCCAGGCCCATAAGATAATAACAATGGATACGGTTTTTCTTGGTCATATCGTCGTCCCATATTTGCAAATCGGGCAGAGAAACAGCAAAGTAATCCATTTTAAATTCGTCATACAAATGCTTTTCACCATAGGAGATAAGATTATTGAAACGGCTTCGAGCCTCAATTACCCTATTCAGCTTCAACAAGGCCAACCCCTGATAGAATATCTTATCGGGTTTCTGGTCATTATAATATATCGCAGCGGCCGGCTGACTATTTCCGGTACTTGCTTTGAGGAATAAAACGGAAGCTTCTTCTTTATGGTTCAGCCCTTCCATAACACAGCCTTTATAATAGTCAAAATCGTTCTCCTGAGCGCCATGCAGTTTACCTTCACCCAAATTAGGGGGATAAATATAACATTGATCAATTAACACCAATGCCTCTTCATATTTGTTTTCAGCAATGTATTTCTTTACCAATTCAATGCGTGCCAACTGATATTGTGCCGGAACTTTCCCTTCGCCTCCCTCCCAGGGATGGAACTTGCGTGCATCAATTAACTGAATAGCCTCTTCATATTGTCCAAGTTGGTTCAACAAAGTGACATACTCCAGATAAAGATCATCACGACTAAATGCAGTATCCTTATATTTATTTAGAAAAGATAAGCGTTCCGCGTGCGGTCTGTTCAAGCGTTTATACAGTTGATCCAGCTCCATTAAGATACGTGCATCCAATGTGTCTAGCTGAAAAGCCTTTTCCAAAAGAATTACAGCCTCATTTATTTTTGACAGTTTATTAAAATAGGCCAATGACAAGTTACGAAGCACGGTGGGGAAAGAAGCATCCTGTTTAACCGACTTTTCCCATGCCTCGATAGCCTCCGGATACTGACGTTTATCGTACCACAAATTACCTAAATAATACAAAGCTTTAGGCGTCGATTGGGAAGTAGAAATAACTGTTTGCAAAGCCAGAATCGCTTCTATGCGATTTGGGAAGAAACATCCCGGGTCTTGCTTCTCGGCCTCTTGTATCGAAAGTGTCAACTCCTCAGTAAGATTCAGTTTAGCCAGGAACCAACTCTTGTAATAATACATAATTGCATTCAGATCGGACACCAAAGAAATAGCAACATCAGCCACTTGCAACGCTTCCGTCCAACAACCGGCATTGGCATAATCAAGGGCCAATTCTTCATAATTATGCGACTCTCCACGCATCAGCTTGTTTAATATATGCAGATCTTCTTCCTTTTCAGTGATGAGATATCTTTCAAAAAGACATCCGAAATTAAAGGGATCAAGCTCCAGAGAATCATTGATCAACGACAAAGCATCCGATGAGCGTCCAAGGTGACGTAGAATAAGCGTCTTTAAATGGCGTGCGCGATGATTATGCCAGTTCCGAATCAGTGATTTGTCAATTTCACAAAGAGCGTCGCTCCACTCACTTTTCGAAACCGAAAGCTGAGCCAACAAATAATATCCGGCATCTTGCCAGGCTGCATTCCAGCAAGCTTTATAAAAAAACTCGTACGCCTCATCGTCTTTTCCCTGAAATTTAAGAGATAAACCTAAGTTATATAACGGCTCACCATCATACGGATTAGGGTTACGTTCGGTAAGTGTTTTTACCGCCCGGCGCAAAAATGGTTCCGCTTTTGCAAACTGACCTTTACGGATAAGAAAAAGTCCCATGGCGTTATTATTGCGAACATCTCCCGCATCACGGCGAAGCGCCTCTTCATAGTAATCGGTCGCTTTATATGTTGCGTGACGGTATTGCTCCAGATGAAGTCCAGTAAGGTAAAGTTGTTCCGTAGACTGAACATCCGAAGGATCCAGTGCAGGTTTTGCAGGATCAGGAATTTCCTTGATCGCATCCGGCTCGGGCAACCACGAAAGTAATAATTTACCGGAAGAAGCATAGATATACACTTCTGATTTTGAGACATCTGCAACCGGAACTTCCGATTCAAAAACAGCCTCCGGAGATAAATCGGCCATACGGTCGAAACAAACTTCACCCTCACACTTTACCACCATCCTGATCTGTTTTTGCCGTGACGTGGCAAACACCTTCAACAAGGCAGTTTTACCAACTGCATCCAGATTCATCAGCAAATCGGCTGTTGCATTTTTTATAACACCCAATTCCCGATAGGGCATGAAATATTGAGTAAATGTCTTCTCTTCGTAAGGTTGAAGCCATGAAAAGTCGGGTTGATTATCGGTAAAAACACCCGTCATCAATTCAATATACGGACCATCCTCATCGGTAAGGTTACGATCCCAGGCCTGACCAAAATCACTGTTTCCCCACGTCCACTGTTTCTTTCCGGGAGATACATGGTGATTGGCCACATGAAGAACACCCGCCTTCGTGTCATTCTCGTATCCACCCACAAAGTCATATTTAGATTTTATGGCCATATAAGAAGTGGGAACCGGAATATTCTTGTAGCGTGAAATATCCACACCTGCCGAATAATCCATTTTATAATAGGTTCCGGTTGCTATCGGATATTTTGACACATCCCTTTTTCCATGATCAAAAACCGCGTTCACATCAGCCGGAAATACGGATTGATAGTGTTCATTAACTGCTACGGCTGGATTTGCCCACCAAAGGAATGTTTGTGGAACCGGAGTAGGATTGTACAATTTCCCTTGTATCTCCAGAACCGCCCGACCGGGCCGCAGGGTAAAACCAGCCATTCCCTTCTGATGAAACATCCGTTCCTGTTCACTTACCCAAACAGTTGCACTACCGTCTTCATTCTTTTCAATGGAGAAATCTATCGGCAAGAAAGTACTTGGCCGGTGATGCTGTGGCCAGTTAAACTCAATTCCCCCCGAAATCCAGGGACCGGTAAGGCCAACCAATGCCGGTTTTATTACCTGATTGTAGTATATGAAGTGACGCTCTTTTATTTTATCATAAGCCATCTGTACCCTTCCTCCCAATTCCGGGAGAATCATAACCTTGATATATTCATTTTCAAGATATACAGCATGGTACTTTTTATCAGCGCATGTATCTTCTATCTTTTCAATTACCGGATATGGATATACAACACCACTGCTGCCCTGATACACCCTGTTTTCTAAAAACATAGGATTTTTCTCAGGCTTACCAATTCCATAGGTGGGAAGAAAAATATCTTCTTCCCAAACGTTTACATGATTACACATAAAGAGAATATGTTTATTTTGTTAATTCATTTTCAATTTGTTCCAGACTTTTTCCTTTCGTTTCGGGAAGATGTAATTTTATAAACAGGAACCCTGCTAAACAAATTCCACCATAAATCCAGAATGTACCTGCGGCTCCCAACATTTCGTTAAACAAGGGGAATGTATAGGTGAGTATAAAACAGGCAACCCAAAGAAAGAAAGTAGACAGAGCCATGGCTGCACCACGTATTTTAACCGGGAATATTTCAGAAAGAACCACCCAAACAACCGGAGCAAGAGACATGGCGTAACAGGCGATTGCCATTACAACCAACAATAACATGGGCCATCCGCTTACCCCCAGAAAGTAACAAGTTCCCAGCAAGGCATATATCAATGCCAGACCCATTGATCCAACAAACATCAGTGCCCTTCGTCCCCATTTGTCGACTGTATAAATGGCAACAAAAGTGAAAATAAGATTTGTAACTCCTGTAACAACTATATTCATTAATACATCGGAGACAGCATAACCTGCGGCCGAAAATATTTCGTGTGCGTAGTTAAAAATCACATTTATCCCGCACCATTGCTGGAAAACAGCCAACACCACTCCTATAATCAATACTTTGCGAACACCTGGCTGCATCAAGGCTCGCCAATTTACCTGACTTTCTGCACCGGAAACGATTTGCATATCGGCCAGTGCGTTTTGTGCATACGCCGACCCGCCAATGTGTGTAAAAACCTTCAGGGCAGCCTGTTCCTTCCCATTAACGGCAAGCCAGCGCGGGCTTTCGGGAATCGTAAACGAAAGGACAAAAAACAAACCAGCAGGAATCAGCCCAGCCCAAAACATCCAGCGCCATGCCTGTTCAATACTTTCGGGAGTCAACGTTTCGCTTCCTTGGGTAAAATATTCGCCAATCTGCCAATTTACCAACTGAGCAGCCAAAATCCCTATCACGATTGTTAATTGATTCAGAGATACAAATTTCCCTCTTACTGATGCAGGAGAAACCTCGGCAATGTAAATAGGGGATATATTTGAAGCAATGCCTATACCGAACCCTCCTAAAATGCGGTATATAACAAACCAGGTAAAGCTATTTACAGCACCTGTACCTATAGCCGATGCGACGAACAATGCCGAAGCCAATATCAACATCTTTTTCCGACCATAACGGTCGCTCCAGGCTCCGGCAAGCAAAGCTCCCACCAAACAGCCTATTAACGCGCTGCTCATAGCCCATCCGCGAAGAGCAGCCGATCCTTCCAGATCGAAAAAAGGTTCATAGAAAATTTTAGCTCCGCCAATCACCACCCAGTCATAACCGAAGAGCAGCCCTCCCATAGCAGAGACCAAGCTGATAAGTAAAAGATAAACAGTGTTTGTTTGTTTCATGATATTAAAAAGATAAATAAGATTTCGCATTGCAAAGGAACTTCAAAAGACAATTGGAATAAATAGATAAAAATAATAAAAGATGGATAATATTATGATTTATCTAATATTCATAATAAAACTATTACAAATAAAAATTACATTTGCATCACTTATAATCAAGCAGATGAAGAAACGAAAAGATGGATTTAGTGGAGAAAGAGCTTTAATATTGCCTCTAGCCATTATTCAGGAGATGGAAAAAGACCCGATTTCATCAATACTTCACATAACAGATATTGGCTACTACCCAAAGGCTGAAAATCATTTCAGGGAAAGAAGTGAGCCTATTTCTCAATACGTATTTATCTACTGCATCGAAGGAGCCGGATGGTTCTCGGTTAACAATGAAATGCATCAGGTGAAATGTAATCAATATTTTATATTACCTGCAGGTGTTCCGCACAAATATGGCTCAGACGAAAGCAACCCATGGACCATATACTGGATTCATTTTAAAGGAAAGCTTGCTGCTCAATTTTCCGCCGGTTTAAGTTATCCAATAGACATAAAGCCCTCTGTTAATTCAAGGATCAGTGGACGAATTGATTTATTTGAAGAGATATTTCACACCTATGAAATGGGCTATAGTCACGAGAATTTGCTTTATGCCAGTTCGGTGTATTTTCACTTTCTGGGCTCTTTAAGGTATTTGCAACAATACAGAAACGCCATAAAGGACGAATCTACGGAAAACGATCTGGTAACTGCAGCCATTCATTTTATGAAAGAAAATATTGAGAAAAAACTTTCATTAACCGAAATAGCCGATCATATCGGTTACTCTCCGTCGCATTTCTCAATTTTGTTTAATAGACGTACCGGATATTCACCAATTTACTATTTAAATCAGCTAAAAGTACAACAGGCCTGCCGTCTATTGGATTTTACAGACATGAAAATAAATCAGATCTGCCACAAGGTTGGTATCGACGACAGCTATTACTTTACCCGCCTCTTCACCAAAATGATGGGCATGTCACCCAAGAAGTATAAAAAGCAACAAAAGGGTTAAAAATCCTTATTCTTTAAAAGGATAATTACATTAACAATCAGGGATTCAATTGCTTCGGATTATTCCGGGCTTCGCGTACAAAAGAATTACTGTCTGTTATAGGACTGACAATCAGCTCGGGCAAATTGAATGTTTTCGTAAAGTTATCATAGAATTCTGGATCGCGTTGCGGTAGGACGAAAGGTTTCCCCGCTTTTCCTGTCTTTGAATCGAAGCGGGCAATAAAAGGCCGGGCCCAAAGACCATCCTGACGCTTGCTGCTAAATACAAACCACTCACCCGTAGACGACCAGGTATGGTAGCTTTCAACATCGTCACTGTTCACCTCGTCCATTATTCGCATTTCACCCGTAGAAAGGGTTATCAGACAAAGTTCGCTCTCCGGATGCCAAATGGAAAAATTACCGTAATCAGACTGAGTGAACATCAGGTATTTTCCGTCTGGAGATACTCGAGGAAATGAAACACTTTTCCCATTCGAAGAAGCATTATATACACATTGAGGAGTACCGAAAGCATGCGTACGCTGATCAAAAGTAACACTGTACAGATTGTAACGAATACTATCCAGCGGCATGCCTTCTTCATAAGCCTCTGCCCGGCAATAATAGAGATGAGAACCATCCGGATTCCAGTTCGGGAATGTTTCCATATATCTACTTCCTGAAATCACAGAATCCGTAATTATTTGATTCCGTTCCACATCATATACCAGAAGATCTGCTTCCAAATCACTTACTTCAATCGGTTTTTTTCCTGTAGAATGAAAGAATTGCTGAATCTCGTTGGCCGAAAAGGCAATATACTTTCCCGATGGATGATAGGCAGCGTATGCACCTCCATTAGGCATTCCTTCACCCTTAACATTCACCTTTGTTATCTTGTCTCCGTGCTTAATGATCGTTCCGCCCAACTTGCCACGTACGTGAATCATCATATTTTCGGGAGAGTTACGGCTGAAGGTATGGCAGTTTACACATCCCTTTTCCAACTCTTTATTTTCTATCAGTGGAGTTTCATCATACGAGGTCAGATCCCGTTGATAAATTCCCATTTCGTTCCACAATTCATACCCCGGATAGAGTAAGCGATATACAAGAAAACCATCAATAGCTTTATCAGACATGGTATTTGTCACATCGGCAAACCGGAGCCACTTCTCGTTTCGCAAAACTGTTATGCGTATAAAAAAGTCCTTTCCTGTCGCTGCTTTCTGCAGTTTACGCCAATCCCGCTCTTTTATTATCACTTCGGGCACATCGATTGTATATGAAAAAAGTGTTTGTCCATCCGTTCCGAATTCTACGGAGAAAGCTTCACCCTCTTCTTTTATTACAAAATTTGGGGGAGCAATATTAGACGGGAAGGATACTCCTGTATAATCTGGAGATAGCACAGGGCAAGTCTTTATTGTGTCATCGGGAGTTACAGGTGCATTTATACAACCTGTTACAAGCAAATTGGTTATTACGACCATTGCAAAGGCAAACGTATAATATTTTCGATAAGATGAATAGCTCATACAATGCTATTTATTGATAATTTTACTTCCGTACGGACTGGTAAAGTTGAGGTAATACCAGTATGTATCGCCAAATTGCTCTTTGAGCAACTGCATATTGCCGCTTTTAAGAAGCTTATAATAGGCATTAAACCGGATCTCCGTTTGCTTACTCACAGAAAAAACCAACGAATTAAACGTTTTCTCATCTACGCCAAGCTTGTAAATATAGAGAGCTTCCTCATAAAGGGTTGGCAAAGCCGGATAAGAGAAAGCACGGATCCGACCCAGATTTTCCGCAAAACGCACCACCTGATTACTCAACAACAAATCACTCATCAAATACTCAAAAGCCATGCGGTCTGACGAGTCCCTCTCACAGAGATAGCGTAATTCGGGGCCCAGGGTCATTACATTGGCAAAACGAGCCGGCTTTCCTTCCTGGTGAGAAAGAGCTTTTAATCCCGGAACTTTGCCGGAAGGCAACATTCGTTCGTATGCGATTGCCTCTTTTTTGTAAAATAACGATTGTTTGAGTATATTGATAAATCGTTGTGCCACAAGAGGACGGTTGTTGGCAATATTGTAACGAATCAGATTTGTCAAATTAGGAGCTGTCTCTCCGAAAACAACCATCGCTTCGAAAGCCCATCGGTGTGCCTCATTCAAATACCCCAGTTCTTCGTAAATAAAGTGTCCGTATTCGCTTTGACGGCTGTCACTTTTCCAAGGTAAATAAAGGGATTCCACACCGGCAGGCTGAGCATATTTAAATAAATCATAAGGCATACGCCCCTTATGATACAATGCCATATTGGTAAAGTAGCTAAGTAATTGGTTGGTTCCGTGATAGCGGGCGGATATGGCCAGAACACCATTCCAGTCCTTCTCTTTTACACATTTACCGGCTTCAATCATCTGTCTTTCACGTGTACTATATGAATGAACAAAAAAGTAAAAGGTTACACCGGCATATAAAAGTAAAACAGGTAAAGAGAATAATAGTATTGTCTTATCATTTGTAATACGGTGAGTTACAAAACGGGCAAAAAAACAAGGTACGGCTACGATCAGCAAAATAACCAGCACGATTAACGGTCCTGCAGAATAAATCAATGCAGCCAGCAAAAGAACTGCAGATAACCACCGGGCATATCGAAATGGAATACTTACTATCGCCCGGATTGCAAGCAGCCCTAACAACACGCCAACGACCCACGATACCGGAAATTCGATGGACTCGTAGCAAATAAGGAAATAGAAAGCGGGTAAAAGGGAAAGCTGGAGTAAATCAGCTTTCCCTGTAATATGCTTGCACAAAAAAGAGTTAATTAAATAAATCAGTGAAATCAGTGAAGCGAATAGTATGCTCCCTGGCAGGGGGAAATAAAAAAACTGAATAATGAAATCTGTCATATACGACAGGAGTCCTCCCTGAACAATTAGATGTTTAGATAAATTGGCGTTACTGAAAAGGAAGAGATGATGCTGTTCCTGATAATAAAGAATATATGAAAGAGGTCCCGAAAAAAGATACGAGAAAATGAGAGTGATTAAAGTAAAAATAAAATAATCTATTTTTTTCATTGAATAATTTATGGGGATGTATTGCTACATCCCCATATATTGTTTAGACATTAATAACCTGGGTTCTGAGTCAAAGCCTTATTCAAATCAATTTCCTTCTGAGGAACAGGATACAAATAATTATGATCTTCGTATGAACTACCGGTAAGTATAACGTTTTCTCCTTCGTAAAGGGTACAATTTAAGCCATCAGCTGATATTTTGTATTTTAAGCCCTTGAACGGAGCATTTAATACATCTTTAGCAATACCCCAGCGACGGATATCCCATTGACGTTTTCCTCCTTCCAAAGCAAACTCAACACGCCACTCGTTACGAATACGCTGACGCAATGCATCTTGTGTTCCACAATAAGTAGGAAGAGCACTATTGGTTTTCTGTAATGCTGGAAGACCCGCACGCTTACGTACACGATTTACTGCCTCGAAAGCACTGTCATCAAGCGGAGAAAGCTCATTCTTTGCTTCAGCATAAGTCAACAGTACTTCGGCAAAACGTATTACATGCCAATCCTTACCCATATCCCATCCGTCAGATTGAGGATCTATACTTGGATCAAGCCATTTCTGATCATAATAACCAGTTGCTGTTGCATCGTTATGCTGACCAATACCTGTACTACCACTTGATTTCAGAGGTGCAACTTTAATTGTAGTACCGTACATTACTTCACCATCATGAAGCACGGTAGCTTCGAGGCGGGGATCACGGTTTTTGAAAGGATCCTTTTCATTATATAAAGGAGACTGGCTGATTGGAGCTCCATCCACACATTCGAATGCGTCGACAAGACTTTGAGTAGGATTAACACCTCCCCATCCTTTTGTAGGGAAACAACCCCATCCAATAATATACGTGCCATTGTCTTTTGGCTTAAACTGACGCACCAATACAGCTTCACTACAAGCTTCCTGGCTTTCCCAGAACAATTCGGCATATCGGCCTGTACCTTCGGCATCAAACAATTCATATTGATTCAAGTCCATCACAGCCTTCGAAGATGTTGCTGCCACATCAAATTTTCCATAATAAAGAGCGGCTCTTGCCTTCATCGCTAATGCGGCACCTTTTGTAATTCTGCCATAGTTCTCATCAGACCATTTTTGGGGTAACTTACTAATAGCATAATCAAAGTCTTGCATAATCTTGGCATACACTTCGGCACGAGGGGTACGTGTAATACCTTCCATCTCATCCAATGCTAAAGCTTTGTCAATATAAGGAACATCTCCAAATGTCTGAATTAAACCGAAATACACATATCCTCGTAAGAAACGGGCTTCGCCAATAGTCGCTTCTTTATCTTCAGCGGGATAATTTTCTATTAGTTCTATTTTTTCCAGAAGAACGTTGCATGCACGAATCCAGGAGTAGCTTGAAGCCCATTCGGTATCAGCAGCATCATAAATCCCTTTCGATACGTTTCCAGCAGCCCATTTGATGCCGTGTACAGCATTGTCGGAATTAATATCGCCATCAATATCTCCGGCATCTCCTCCCGGCAGAGCTTTATAAATATTGGCAACAAACATTTCGGCATCTTTGGGAGTTTTCCAGAAACTGGCATCAGACAGTTCTTCCTGCGGATATTTATCCAGGAAATCGCTGCAAGAGCTAAATCCCATCATTACAGCAAATAAAGCTATATATAAAATATTCTTTTTCATATTCAATTATTCCATTGTTTAAAATGAGACTTTTAATCCTAAAGAAACTTTCTTAACATTTGAGTAGAAAGCACCTCTATTGGAAGAAGGAGCTTCGGGGTCAATACCGTCAAGACCAGTAAATGTCAGCAAGTTTTCACCAGACACAAATACTTTTACTCTATCGATATTTAATTTATCCAGAATTGATTTTGGCAGATTATATCCGAATGAGACATTCTTTAAACGCACATATGAGGCATCCTGTAACCAAAAAGAAGAGGTCTGGAAGTTGATCTGTGAATCCTTAGTAATACGAGGATATGTTGCATCCATATTTGTTGGAGTCCAACGATCCAGGTGACGTTCCAAAACTTTACCACCATTAAAGAATGAATAAGCAGCTTCGCCTGTATAATAACCATCTACATCAAATGCTCCCTGGAAGAACAAGGACAAATCAAAATCTTTATAGAAGAAATTCGCACCAAATCCAGCAGTCCATGAAGGGAAATTCTGACCGATAACCTTGCGGTCGTTGGCAGCATCAATTTTTCCATCCTTGTTTAAGTCGGCATATTTGATATCTCCCAGTTTTTCTTTACCTGTACGTTTAGCCTGTGTAGCCAGTTCTTCATCAGTATTAAAGAATCCGATGGCTTCGTAACCATAGAATGTACCAATTGGCTGACCTTCAAGATACCAGTACTTGCTGTCATCAGGATTAGGACCTTCAGTTCCACGCATGTCAGTTATTTCATTCTTTACATATGCCAAGTTGAAATTTAACGCATAACTAAAATCTTTGTTTACGCGATTATTATGGAATACACTTAAATCGAAACCTGTATTTTGTACACTACCGGCATTCTGAGCAGGCCCATCCATACCCAATATCCCCTGAACCGGAAGATACAAAAGCATGTCGTTTGTAACCTTTTTATAAGCTGCAAGTTCAAATCCTATCTTATTATCAAGGCAACCGGCTTCTAAAGCAGCTTCATAATTTGTTACTGTAGCCCATTGAAGCAGGCTGTTTACATAACGGGATTCTTTAGCAGTAGAATACAAGGTGTTTCCAAACATATAGGTATCATAGGCATACGTTGAGATGGAAGGATAGATATCATCATCTTTCAACTCCTCATTACCTGTTTGTCCCCAACCTAAACGTAACTTCAGATTACTAATCCAAGTAAGGTCAGATTCTTTCAAGAAATTTTCTTCAGAGATTCTCCATCCTGCCGAGAATGCCGGGAAGAATCCCCAACGATTACCTTTGGGGAAGCGAGAAGATGCATCTGCACGGAAATTGGCTTCAAACAAATATTTATTACTGAAATCATACTGAGCCCGACCAAAATAAGACTGGCGAGCTGTTTCATGTCCACCATCATTATTAGTCTGAGATGACTTATCCAACGTGTTCAACGACTCCATCAAGTCATCGTTTCCTCCACCTTTACGGGTAGCTTCTAAATATTTATATTTATAATCAACCTGCTCAAATCCGCCTAACAGACCTACTGAATGATTACCAAATGTTTTATTGTAGTTGATCAACACCTGAGAGGTATACCAATTCCAATCATAATTTTTAGCGTAACCTTCACGATCCCCTGAACTAAAAATATTAGAACCCGAACCGTATGTTAAATGCTTTTTAAAAGCATCTTTATTTCTCATGTCATTGCGTACAGAAAATACCCCCTTCACACTCAATTCCGGAAGAATTTTTACTGTAGTTTGGAAAATGGCATTTAGCTGTTGATTTGTTTCTCTATAAAAACCAGTTGTTCCTCTGTGAGCCACCGGATTATTAAGGCCTACAAAACTATAATCACCTTGTTCAGTAAACACAGAAACTGTTGGTCTTAGACGGTTGCAATACTGAAGCAATGATGAGTAACTTTCGTATCCATCGTTGGCTACACCTCTATAACCGGAAATATTTAAACCAGCAGACAGCCATTTGGTGATTTCAGATTCAATATTTGTACGAATATTATATCGTTGGTATTTGTTTTGTTCTACCAAACCATTCTGTTGAGTATAGCCGATTGATGCATTGTAGCTTGTTTTTTCTGTACCTCCGCTAAGAGACAAGTGGTGCATCTGCTCCATTGCCGTTGACTTGAATGTTTCGTCATACCAATTAGTATTTGGATGACCTAAAGGATCTGTTCCATTTCTGAAGAGCTCAATGTCTTCGGCAGAATAAGGAACTACTGCATTGGGGTTTTCATTTAACACAGCTTCATTATACAACATTGCGTAGTCTGCTGATCCTAAGAACTTAAGTTTGGCTGTTGGAGATGTCCACGCCACAGTTCCTGAATAATTGATTTTTGCAGCATCTCCCTTTTTTCCCTTCTTCGTTGTAATAAGAATTACCCCGTTCGCAGCCTGTACCCCATAAATTGCGGCAGAAGAAGCATCTTTAAGAACGGTAAGAGTAGCAATATCAGAAGGGTCAAGTGTATTCATGCTTCCAGGTACACCATCAACTATAACAAGTGGACTGGCAGCATTGATTGAGTTCTTGCCACGAATGGTTATTGAACCGGCTTGTGCTCCCGGAGCTCCTGAAGACTGAATAGTTGTTACTCCAGGCATTTGACCGGCCAAAGCAGCAGAAACACTGGATACTGAACGAGACTCCAATGCCTCAGCATTTAAAGTTGCCACCGAACCTGTCACGTTAGCCTTTTTTTGAACACCATAACCAACAACAACCACTTCATCCAACGTTTTTGAATCTTCTTTCAAAAATATCTTTGTCCCCTTAACCTGAGAAGCTGCTATTTCCAAAGGCATGTAACCAATGTAACTAATCAAAATTATATCGTTGGGAGAAGAGACTGACAATGTAAATTTACCATCTATATCGGTTATGGTACCATTTGTTGTTCCTTTTACAACAACGTTTGCTCCAATAATTGGCTCATTTAATTTCTGATCCATTACTACACCAGAAATTGTTTGCTGTTGTTGCTGAATGGCAGCAGGTTTATTACTTAAAATAATCTGCTTGTCTTCAACCCGGTATTGTACATTTGTGTTATCAAACACTTGTTTTAATACACTTTCAATTGATTTATCTTTTGCATTAACGTTTACTTTTCTGTCAACATTAACCAACTTACTGTTGTATAAAAAGAAAAAATCAGAATTCTCTTCTATTGTGTTAAGTACTTGCTCTACAGAAGCTCCATTCAAATTTAATGAAATTTTAGCAGATTGCGAGTAACTCATCTCTGCTTGTGCCTGAAATAGAAAAGCAAATAACAATACAGTTGTTATTTTCATTGCCATCGGAATTTTTAGTAATAAGTCTAAATAAGGCCTAAAACTTTTGTTGGTAATAAAATTATTCATAAATTCATGCGTCTTTTTAAATTAGGTTTATCAAATAACTTAATTGTGTTTTGCCGTACGTGAGGTGAGATTTTCGATACGGCATTGAATAGATCTTACGGGAGAGTAGTAACAAGCTGCTTTCCCGTTTGTTTTGTTTTTTTATGTTCCTTTCTCCATTGCATTAGTTTTTCATTAACAAATAAATTCATTTAATACGATTAATAAGTTAACAAGAAAAATATTTTTCTCAAACTTTCTAACTGGACGAAGAAAGGGTAGGGTTACCCTATAAAAAAGAATAATTTTAACATAATTTTTGTTTTATTTATACTCTCGTATAATTATGCGACGTTTTGCGTAAGTAAAATCGGCATTTTTTTCAGGCTCAATAATCTGACAACGGATAGGTGCTGATTTTTCAAGTAAACTTAATATCTCCGGGAGTGTTTCAGAAGTAAAAGTCGCTGAATATTCATACTCATGTAAAGTTTGTCCATGCAACTCTATTAAAACGTTAAAGTGACGCGAAAGTTTTTTTACAATTTCATCAAAGCCTGCTCTTCTAAACACCATTTTCCCTTCTCTCCAGGCTGTATGCACATATACATTGGTTTCTGATACGGAAATCTCTCTGGTCGTTTTATTTAAAACCGCGCTTTCTCCTGCCTTTAATGTAAAAACATTATCTGTTTTATATTTTTTTACATCAATATTCCCTTTAGACAGAATCGCTTCTATCCTATTATCATCTACATAGGCAGATACATTAAACTCGGTTCCATATGCACTTACAGTCATCCCCCCCGGCACTATTACATCAAACCGATTCTTTTTATCCGATTTAACTTTAAAATAAGCCTCTCCTTCAAGCGAAACAGTTCGGCAATTCTTTGAAAATTGACGAGGATAAGAAATCTTACTACCCGCATTTAACCAAACAATAGAACTATCGGGTAGCAATATTTTGGATACAAGCCCATTAGCTGTTTTAATTTCAATCTGTTCCGGATATAAAACATCTTTACCAACAGAATCATTCATGAAATAAACAGTTAGCATAATTAAAGGGATAATAAGCAAGGCTGCAACTGTCCGAGAAAAGTTCCAAAGTTTTTGCCGGAAGGAGAGAAAAGCTATTTGCTTAGACATTTTAGCCCAATGAGCATCTGTATCAACTAAACGTTGCTTTTTAAGATTCTCTGTTGCCATCCAGATAAAGCTTATATCTTTAATTTCCTTACGAAATTCAGGAGAATTTTCAGCTAACAACTCCAAAGCAGCCGCTTCTTCTTTTGAAAGCGTTCCTTCCAGGTAAGATATTATATGGTCTTTCGTTATTTCCAAGGTATATTTTTACAATTAATTTAATATTAGACGAAATAGCAACAGCCTTACCCTATTTACAAAATATGTTTTATTAAACATTAACATAAAATAAATAAAATCAAGAGCAAAATAGTAAAATTAAAGGAAGGTATTCCTTAAGCTCTCGACGCATTAATTTTAACGATTTGCTCATATATAATTCAACCGTTTTAACAGAAATATTCTGCTTCTCCGCAATCTGAACATATGTATAACCTTCAAAGCGATTCATTTCAAAAACCAAACGTAAGTTATCAGGTAATTGTTCAAGGGCACGCGTGATCATTTCTTCCAGTTCTAATGTTGAATAAATATCATCCTGATAAGTAAGCCACTCTTTCGTAGCTTGGCGTTCCATGTAAGAGTATTCAACTTCTTTTTTCCGAAGGTAATCAATGCAACTATTCTTTACAGTTGTTACTAATAAATTCCGTGCTGAAGAGGTAATCTCTAAAGATTTGCGGGTTCTCCATATCTTTAAAAAAGTATCTTGAACAATATCTTCGCAGTCTTCTTTATTATCAATATATCTTCCTGCAAAAACACAAAGAGATGGAAAAAAGCTGTAAAAGAGCGTACGAAAAGCTTCATTGTCGTCTTTCAAAACAATCCTCCAAAAAAGATTATCTATGGATATTTGACTGGAAATATCAGTCATACAATAAGATATATATCATTTAGTGCCCCCTATGTATTGGCGTTTTTAGTGCGGCGAAAATAAACATAATACATGACCTGAACAAATAATCGAAACAATTTAACGATATATTCTTAAAAACTCAACAGGAAGCTTCCCCAAATTAATCACACCCAGAATCAGTCCAAACGAACTCATAAGCTAAGTCGGTAATAAGTTACTCAATATCTTACCACTTAGGTTTACCTATTTGATTCAATAGTATAAAAATTGTTTGACTAAATGATCAGCTTCATCTATGTATTATACCCGCTTTTTATAATGTATTATATTAATCAACCCTTATTTCATCCATGAAAAACCAGGCTTCGTGGCCAACGCCGTAATGCCATGATGGACACAACTTTAATCCATCAACAAAAACTCGGATATACCTGGCTTTGACAGAGGTTTCCGACTGCACTTTTGCCCCCGCGAATTTAATTGCCAGATCGCGGTCTTCCGCAAAAGTGAACGTCCCATAATCAGAATAGGTCTTATTGTCTGACGAAATTGAATAAGTGACACTTTTAGGTAATAGCACCCATCCTCCTAATTGATGTAAGAAATCAGCTTCCACACTCGAAAATATTTTTTCTTCACCCATATCTATAATTAAATCGGCGTCTGTCCCAACCCAGCCAACCCAACCTTCCACATACGAGGAACCTCCATAAAGTCCATCGGTCAAGGCCGTCTCTGCAAGCTTTTTATATTTATCTGCAGGAGGAATCGTCCATATCATCTTTGCTTTGGACGCTTTATTAATTTGTCCCCCAGGCAGAAAACGTTGTAAATAAAGGTCACAATATTCTGCCGGTGGATTTCCTCTTTCATTCAAAGCTTTGACACCAGCTTCCATTGTTCTTGTTCTGAACAGCTCCACTTTACGGGCTAAATCATCCCGGTCACCCTTCAGCGTTGTACGCATTATCTCTAATTCTGCATATTGAAGTGGTAAACGGGCAGCTCTCACCCTTTTCAATATTTTGGTATCTTTTTCAACCGCAGCTTCCGCCTGGTCAAACAATTCATTATACGTTTTTAACAGGTACTCATTTAACATTCCGTCTTTATGAGAAATAGGAGAATCATATATCCACAAAGGAGTTTTGGAAGCCAACAAAGCTCCTTCCATTATTTTTCTGTATTGATATAAGTAAGGGGCGGCTTGTCCATAATATCCATTCATGAATGATCTCATTAAGGAATCTGTGTCTAATTCCGGATTCCACATCAATTTAGATAGCATATAAGCTCTCATTTCGGAGAAATCTGCACCTTCCACCCCATTAACCTGTTCAAAAAGCATTGTCGCATGATGTTTTTTAAACAGTTGAATATTCTTTTTTAAAATATGGAAATTGGGAAAAGGAGAGACAAGATTATCAAAGTTAATTCCATAATCCCAAATAAATATATTGTTTGTAATAGCAGACCATCCCTCTATTGCTTTCAGGAAGTTTTGTCCGGATTCATTATCTGTCAACGGCACTTCACGTCGACAATCAATATTGCATAACATAATGTTGACATTCGGTAAAGGTTTTACATGTTTAGGAGGTTGCATACTATAAAGGTAGGCTAAGGTAGAAAACTCTTTATCCGGAAAACGAGTCGCCAACTTATTCATAAAACGAACTAATGTTCCCGAGTGCGCACCTTCATAGTCATCAACAGCTTTACAATTTTCGCAAGAACAATAGGTATCGTTCCCGTCATTCTGGCTCACAGAAATCATTCTAGCATCAGGATTTGCCTTAAATATTGAATCTATTTTTTGAGCAACAACTTCAAAAACTTCGGGATTTGTCAAACACCATTGGCTGTGATTACCAGGTTGACGCTTACCGTTAATAAAAGAATAATATTCGGGATGTTCTTTTCCGTAAATATCCGAAGGAAGAATACGATCAAAAGTGTGCACCCACAAATTTGAGGCAAACAGATCTTTTGGCTCTTCTAATCTGAACCATTTTACATAAACAGGATCTTCATTACCATAACTAAAAGTTTGACGATAACGAAAAGCAGGAGTCTCTACATTTCTAAATTTCGGTAATTGGATTGTTTCAGACTTAGTGAGCGAATACGATTCTTTTGCATAATAAGAAACTCCCATATATTTTTCAAGGATTGTAACCACCCCATAGATAGCCCCTTTATCTCCTCCACTCACAATTCGTAGCCCCTCATCAGTACATTCTATCATAAAACCGTCCTCTTGCGCTTCATCAGTTTTACCACCGATAACCACATCACCCTTACGTAAATTTGTCTCGGACAATACCGGAAGACGAGTACCGCTAATACGAAATACGAACTCATTAAATAGGTCGGCTGCCTCTTTATTTACAGAAGAGGAATCCAGACAAATAATTCGAGAAACAGGTTTCTTATTTTTTACTAAGGTTAGTTGTGCCGATATTGTAAAAAATGGGAATATCAGAAAAAAGAGTCCGGTTGTTATTTTAATTTGATTCATAATCAATTTATAGAATTAACAAATTATCAGTTCGTCTATGAATACTCCTGTTTGGAGATAAAACAGCACTTACTATTTAGCAAGATACTAACAATTAATGTAATGTGCTTATTTAGCAGCTAAGAAATAAGAACAGGTGTCTGAAAGCTAACAATTAAGACTTTCAAACACCTGCCTTCAAATATTATTAATTATTTCATATTATCACTTTACATCCCACCAGATACGAGAGGTAAAGGTATCACCATCACTTAATCCACTAACAGCAGCATCATAATTTTTTGTATTAACCTGAGATTCTGTTGACGGATAAGCAAAACGGCGGGGAATAGAACCTTTTGTTGCACTTAATCCGTAAGGATTTGCGGGGTCGTATGTAGACTGTAAAGCCGGATATCCGGAACGGCGCCAGTTTGAAAAACTTTCATACTCATCACAGAAACAGTTAATCCAGTATTGAGTGTTGATCTGTTCCAATGTACCATCAAACGGATTTGCAGTCAGATAGGTATTGATTGCTTCCTGTGTAACATATTGCTGATACAATTTTGTTGCATTAGGGAACTGAGCAAACTGTTCCATAGCCGCACGTACTCCATTTTCGTAATAAGTCTTTGCATCACCACTCACCCAACCACGAACAGCAGCTTCAGCTAATAGTAATTGAGTTTGTGCATATGTTACGATAAATGTTGGAGAAGTAGGATCTGAATAGGTATATCTATTCGGAACAGAATACTTGCTTTGGTAGTTTTGAGGATCAAAATTCACAATTTTCTTACCAATATACCAAGCACTGTTCTTGCTGATATTATATCCACCCGGGAGTCCCTGTTGTACTTCCGGATTCGTATTTCCAAATTGGTATCCGGATTTCTGGATAGAAATAGAAGGATCTTCACATACGGTAGCGATCAAGGCCAGACGAGGATCTTGCTTGTTCTTTAATTCGTTGACAAACTTTTCGCTTAAGAAAAACTCCTTGTCTTCGTGTGCAAAGATCTTTGCGTATGGTTCTGCAGAGTCATTTGTTGTAACACCTCCCGGATGATCAAGCTTAACATTTTCACTGTTTGAGGTAATCAGGCCATTAGCCACAGCTTTCTTTACCCAGGTTTGTGCCGTTGACGGATCAACTTTTGAAAGACGCATAGCCAGACGTAGCATTAATGAATTTGCAAATTTCTTCCATTGCGCTGCGTTACCTCTGAAATAAACATCATGGTCTCCCATTTTAGCAACACCACTACCTAAATTTGCCTGTGCTTCATCCAGTTCTTTCAACATATCCATATAGATATCCTGTTGCTTATCGTACTTCGGATAAGAAAACTCTTTCGGACGTCCGGCTTCAGAATAGGGCACATCACCATATAAGTCGGTCAGGCGATGCATTGTATATACACGCATAACACGAGCCATATTGTAATCAATGGAATAACCCTCTTTATCTTTCCACAAATCCAAAACGGTGGTTACATCACGAACAGCACCACGGTCGCCGGCATATATCCCATCCCATAAGGCTCCGGAATAGCCATCACTGTAAGCATACAATCCATAATTCCACCACCAATCAACGGATGTGAGGTGCTGCATCCACTGACCGCTTAAAATACAACCGTTACGCCAAACATCCCAGTCTGAACCTAATGCCTGATGTTGCGCATTGGAAAAGACCATCTCATAAGGGACATTCCCTTCATTTATGTGTTCAGGATCAATATTTACATCAGCAAAGTCGCTACAACTTGTGGAGGTCGCAATAAGAGCAAACGCAGCTAACGTATGTTTTATATATTTGTTCATACTATTATTTATTAATTAGTTTATTGGAAATTAAAATTTAACATTCACATTGAATCCGACGCTCCTTGTTGCAGGATAACCGTTCAACTCCAAACCTTGTCCGTTTGAATTGTTATATGCAGATTCCGGATCGATATTATCTGTGTGTTTAACGATCGTCCAAAGATTACGTCCCACCAGAGAAACATTCAGTCCTTTTACTGCTTTAATCTTACCCAATAAGGTCTTAGGGAATTCATAGCCGATAGAAAGTTCGCGCAACTTCAGGAAGCTGGCATTGTAAACAAACTCTTCAGCAATGTTATTGCTCGTAATCCCTTGGTAATAAGTCTGAGCATCTACACCTACAGTATTAGGTACATAGTTGCCATTACCGTCATCCATCACACCAACACCCACAATATTTGCATTGGGTTCTGCCGATGTACGGCCAACCAAAGTGTTCTTATGTAAACCTTCGCTAAATAATGAATAGTTCGTTCCGGAAAACAGCTTAGCACCAACTTTAAAGTCCAAAAGGAAAGCAAGTGAAAAATCTTTATATTTGAAACTGTTGTTCCATCCACCGGTCAATTTATAAACACCATTACCCAGGCTTGACAATTTGTCGTCTGCTTGCGCAATACCATTTTTGAAAACGATATTTCCTTTATCATCACGTTTATACTTATGTCCAATCAGTTCACCATAAGAAGAACCTACTACGTTCTGTACACTTACGTTACCAGAGCGTGAAGATGCTCCGTCAATCTGTAACTGAGCCACACCACCTAAATACTTCACTTCACTATCGTTATATGCAAAGTTTAAAGTTGTGTTCCACATAAAATTTGAACTTTTAACCGGCACTACATCAACCATGAATTCGAATCCCTGGTTTTGTATTTCGCCCACGTTCATTACCTTAGATGTATAACCCGATGCACTTGAGGTTGAAACGACTGCAATATCGTCTTTGGTGTTTTTACGGTAATAGGCCATGTCGAATGACAGACGATTTTGGAAGAACGCTACATTCAATCCAACTTCCTGTTCCGAAATACGAACTGGTTTCAGGTCCGGATTAGGATATTGGTTGTTGTTATTTTGTGTAATCGTATGTTGTCCGTTAATAGTATAATCTCTTAATTTATACAACAATAGATTCTGGTAAGCAGCTGTACCATTTGACGCTGATGCATATGAAGCACGAACTTTTCCAAAAGTAAACCAATCCGGTGTTTCAAAAGCATCTGAGAAAACCCATGACAGAGTGGCTGACGGATAGAAATAATGGTTATTAGCCGGAGATAAAGTAGAGAACCAGTCATTACGTCCGGTCAGGTTCAAAAACACCTGGTTTTTCCAGCCAAAATCGGCTGTTCCATAAATGGAGTTAACCTGATATTCCGTATAGTTTTTAGCAGCACGTTTATCTCCCAGATTATTTACTGACCATAATCCATCAATAATAAATGGACGACCGCCATCAGAAGGGATATACTGTTTCGTGATGTTACGTTGACGGTTACCACCAAATGTTGCAGCAACAGACCAGTCATTAAATTCTTTATTAAATCCAACCAAATAGTTCAAGTTAATTTCAGAATACGATTTTGAGTATTCTGTCATCCAACCCGAAGGGTCTGCAGCCGCACCAACAGGCTGTACTTGTTTGAAATCTAAATTATAACCATCGCGTTGAACGGCTCCCTGTACATACAACCAATTTGTAATATCCCACTTCAAGTTCATAGAACCAGTAAGACGATTCTTATTCATATCATTGGTCTTTCTGTACTGCAACCAATAGGGGTTGTTAAAATAAACATTTGTACCTCCCAGCAATTCGGCTCCGGATTCTGAAGTACCCCAGTTACTTGTAGCGCTACCACGTTCCAGCCAACGGATGTCAAAAGAATTACCCCGGTGAATTAAAGAAGCATTGGTATTACCATTACCATCAGACAAATTAGAACGTCCATTGAATTTCTCAAATACATAGTTTGCATTTACTGCTAACTGCAAATTAGATAAAAGATCGTAAGTAGTATTCATATTAATACCCTGTTGATTACTTCCAGAGTTTGGCAGAATACTTTGTTCATACACATTTGATATACCAAAACGATACGCAATTTTATCTGCCGATCCGCTGATAGATACTGAGCTGGCATTATTGATACCGGTACGATAGAAACTATCCCAATTGTCTACATATGAATATTTATAGGTGTCTCCTAAGAAGTTTACAGCGTTACCTCCATCTAATGCTTCACCCCAGCTGGTCATTTCCGACGCTTTGGCCGAGATAGCGTCTGTAGGACGGCTACCGTAAGTTCCCTGACCAAAAACCTTCTGGTAATCACGATAATCATATATCGTGTTGAAAGTTAGGTTATTGTTAAATTCAATGGTAGTAGGTTTTCCTTTCTTACCTGATTTTGTAGTAATCAATACAGCACCATTACCTCCGCGATAACCGTACAGAGCAGATGCAGCAGCACCTTTTAAGACTTGAATTGACTCAATATCATCGGCGTTAATATTATTCAAACCATCTCCCATATCCATACCACCCCACTGACCGGCACTTCCAAGATTTGAATTATCAAAGGGAACACCATCAACTACATATAAAGGCATATTGTTTCCAGTTAAAGAGGCATTACCGCGAATAATCACACGGCTGGATCCACCAGATCCTGTAGCATTACCAGACACACTTACTCCGGCAATCTTTCCGGATAAAGCATTTCCCAAGTTTGGATCACGAGCCATGGTGAAATCTTCACCTCCAACCAAAGTGGTTGAATATCCTAACGAACGAGACTGACGTTTGATACCTAAAGCAGTTACAACCACCTCGTCCAATTTCTGCGTATCTTCAATTAAGATGACATTGATTTGCTTCTGGCCCTTTGTTGCTACTTCCTGATTAATGTAACCCATGTAGCTGATTTGCAAAACTGCATCTGCAGGAACTTCCATGCTGAAATTTCCATCTAAATCGGTTATTACACCATTTGTAGTTCCCTTAATCAGGATATTAGCTCCAATAATTGGCTCTCCTGATTTATCTTTTACGACCCCACTTATTAAGTGACCACTCTGTGGTACTGATTGGATTCTGTTATATGTATTATCGTGATTTCTGGAGTTAGTAAGCACAATGTGGCGGTCTTTTATAGAGTACTTTAAACCCGTTTGTGATTTTACCTCTTCAAGTACCTCCTTAATATCGGAGTTTTGTTTGTCAATGTTGACAATCAAATCCTTATTTACATCGGCAACATTATAAAAAAACAAAAACTCAGTTTGTTTCTCAATTTTTTTCAAGACACTTTCCAATGTTTCGTTTTTTGCCGAAATGGAAAGAGTCGCAGTTTGGGCATACGTGGTAGCAAAAGCTTGAGAAAAACCCATTATTAGCAATAAAATTGTTATTTTCATGATTTTTATAGTTCTTTTTAGCGAATTAAAAATAACTATATGCTGGTTATTCATATATTTGAATGTTTAAAAATTAGACAATATTCCGGGGCACGGAAGTTTAATTGAAACACACAATCCAGAAGGGGGAATCCGGCAAGATTTCCTCTTCTTTTTTTACACCTAACTTGTATTCATTTCTGCTTTATTTAAGATTAACGAATTATTCACTAATTATTACAACTCTGTCATTTATCTCATATTTAATTGGAATCGAAAGACTTATCACCTCCAAAATATTATTCACACTTTGTCCTCTGTAAAATGTTCCGGTAAATATTTTCTTATTCAGATCTTCAGACTTTACGTCAAAAGTTATACCATATACATGACTTAGTTTATAAAATATCGCTTTTAGAGTTTGTTGCGAGAAATAATAATAACCGGTTGTCCACGAAGTAAATCTGGAAGCATCTACATTCGCTATTTCTATAACGTTTCTTATATTATTATACGTAAGTTGCTGATTCGGTTTAAGAACCGTTTCTTTAGCATTATTTCCGGTTGTAAGCCTTACTGATCCCTCTACCAACGTTGTTGTTAACAAAGAATCCGATGGATATGCCATAACATTAAACTTGGTTCCTAAAGCTTCGATACTCTGATTTTTTACTTTCACAATAAATGGTTTACTCTTTTGTTTAGCTACATCAAAATAGGCTTCTCCTTCCAAATGAACAACACGGTCTTTCTTTCCATAATCCGAATCATAAAAAAAGGTCGTATTAGAAGCTACAGTTACAATAGTGCCATCCGGCAACTCCACTTTATCTGCCATTATACCATCTCCGCCAACATATTTAGCCGTAAATTTCCCGGTGTGTGGATTCAGAATATAATTAACAGAAAGCGCAATCAAACCAGCAAAAAAAGCAACAGCAACATAAGAACCAAATCTTTGAAACTCAACACCCAGAAACTTTCTTTTCTTATTTTTAAGTAGCAGGCGTTGCCAACTTTCATTGATATCAATTGTTTTTCTTCCGGCAGATGATTTGCAAGCATCATAAATGGCTTTAGTTTCAAAATATAGTTTTTTGTTTTCGTCATTCTCATTTACCCAGGAATAAAATGAATCCATCTCCTTCCTTGTAAGTCGACTCTGCAAATATCCTATAATTAAATCATGATACTTATCTTCCATTTTCATCCGAATTAGACTGGTTACTTTGCTGTATTTACTATGTAACGAATGGCGAAAGAAAAGTACTCACTGAAATTATTCTTTTTTTTGCAATTCAGGAAAGAATGAATAATGGATTAAGATCAGATGATAAACAGATAGACAAACAGATTACTACATTTCTTACGTAATTGTTGTAACGAACGATACAATTGGTTTTCGACGGTTCGGACGGATAAATCCATTTGTTCCGCTATCTCAGAGGCTTTTAAGCCCTCAATATAAGATAAACGGAATATTATTCTACTCTTTTCAGGAAGTTCGTCTATTTTCTCAAGTAAAATATTAAGAATATCCTGAGTCATAAACAGTTCATCAGAGGCTTCAAAGAAATCCAACTCATCTAATTTAAGCTGAATCATCCTGTTATCAATAATCTCCTGTTCCAGATTAATACGACGTAAAGAATCAATACAAGCATTTCTTACCGAAGTATAAAGAACCCGTTTCAACTCATCCTCAGGAAGAATAAAGATTTGCTTATCCCAAAGTTTAAGAAAAACATCCTGTACAATATCCTCTGCAAATAGTTCAGAAACAAATTTTTCGGCAAACCGCAGCAACATTGGACCATATTTAAGATAGATATGTTGATAATAGTATGTTTTTTCATTCCTAGCATTCATGTTTCAAATATAAATGTTTTTTTTACTCTAAGAATTCTATTCGTTGAATCAAGCGATAGGGTCCAATTTAATTTGCAGGGCTTCACACAATGACACATTAAAATAAAGTATCATTTTGCATCACCATTAAAAAGCAAAGCATCTTTAGGGAGATACAGATGAAACGAAACTATTAAACAAGTATCGCTCCATCCAATATCTGCCTGAAATATCTTAGCTGATATACCAGCTGTACATCTTGTCAATTCCTTCTTGTATCTCTATCTGATGACGCCATCCCAGGGCATTGAGTTTGGATACATCGGTAAGCTTCCGCATCGTACCATCGGGCTTGTCGGCATTAAAACGGATCTCTCCTTTATAGCCCACCCTTTGGGCAATCAGTCGAGCGGCTTCGCCGATGGATATCTCCTTCCCTGTTCCGATATTGATATGGCAATTGCGTACCTCGGGGCTTGTACCTTTCAGGTCGGCAAAATCCACCTTCTCCATAATGAAAACCGAGGCATCGGCCATCTCTTCACTCCAGAGGAATTCACGCAAAGGCTTGCCCGTACCCCACAATTCCACAAATGAATCGTGGATACCATACTTGGCCAGCTTATCCAGGATTTCATGCTGATCAGATTGTCCGGATACTCCTTCCACCGGCAGGCGGTCCAGATCCTTGCGCAGTGCGGTCCAGTCTCCCTGCAACAGACAATGCCCCAGATGTATCTTGCGGATCATGGCCGGCAGCACGTGACTCTTCTCCAGGTCGAAGTTATCGTTCGGACCGTACAGGTTGGTGGGCATCACCGCAATATAGTTGGTACCATACTGCAGGTTGTAGCTTTCGCACATCTTCAATCCGGCAATCTTGGCAATGGCATAGGGTTCGTTGGTGTATTCGAGCGGACCGGTAAGCAGCGCCTCCTCCTTCATGGGTTGGGCCGCATCCCTGGGATAGATACAGGTGCTTCCTAAAAACAGGAGCTTCTTAACACCGTGACGGAAACTTTCGCCTATTACATGCTGCTGAATCTGCAGATTGTCTGCTATAAAATCGGCACGGTACACATTATTAGCCATAATTCCGCCCACTTTGGCAGCGGCCAGAATCACATACTCCGGCTGTTCGGCATCAAAAAAAGCCTTCACCGCAGCACCGTCCAGCAGATCCAGTTCCCGGTGGGTGCGCCCCACCAGGTTGGTATATCCTTTTGCTTTCAGGTTGTTCCAGATGGCCGAGCCCACAAGTCCCCGGTGACCGGCCACATATATCTTTGCATTTTTATCCATTACTCAAAGTAATTTAAGGTGCGGTAACCGCCCTCTTTCAGATATGAATCCTTCTTCATGCCCTTCACATCGCTACGCATCATATCTTCCACCAACCCTTTGAGGTCGTATTTAGGCTCCCAGCCCAATACAGTCTTCGATTTGGTAGGATCTCCGATAAGCAGCTCCACTTCTGTGGGACGGAAATAGGCCGAGTCTACCTTTACCACCGTCTTGTCCATCAGCTCCAATGCCTTGGCAAGGTACGATTCGCCCACACTTTCCACAAAACGAGCCTGATCGATTGCCGTAACAACACCTACCTCGTCTACTCCTTCGCCGCTGAATGCAACAGTGATACCTACCTCGGCAAATGCCATGCGTACAAAATCGCGTACGGTGGTGGTTACACCGGTGGCAATCACATAATCCGAAGGCTTGTCCTGCTGCAGGATAAGATGCATGGCACGCACATAATCCTTGGCATGACCCCAGTCACGTTGCGACGAAAGGTTACCCAGGTACAACTCGTGCTGCATATCCAGCGCAATCTTGCTCACCGCACGTGTAATCTTGCGTGTAACGAAGGTCTCGCCACGCAATGGCGACTCGTGGTTGAACAGGATACCGTTGCTGGCGTGCATATTGTAAGCCTCGCGGTAGTTAACCGTAATCCAGTAGGCATACATCTTAGCCACCGCATAGGGCGAGCGGGGATAAAACGGGGTAGTCTCCTTTTGTGGAATTTCCTGCACCAGACCATATAATTCGGAAGTAGAGGCCTGGTAGATACGTGTCTTATCGGTAAGTCCCAATAAGCGAACGGCTTCCAGAATACGCAAAGTACCCAGTCCGTCGGCATTGGCAGTATATTCCGGCGTATCGAAGCTCACCTTTACGTGGCTCATGGCTGCCAGATTATATATCTCGTCCGGTTGTACCTCCTGTATGATACGGGTGATATTCATGGAATCCGTAAGGTCTCCATAATGAAGGATAAGGTTTCTGTTTTCCACATGCGGATCCTGATATAAGTGGTCGATACGATCCGTGTTAAACATCGAAGCGCGGCGCTTTATTCCATGCACCGTATAGCCCGATTTCAATAAATACTCTGCCAGATAGGCACCATCTTGTCCGGTAATACCGGTAATTAAAGCTACTTTGCTCATAATAAATTAAATTCTATTGTTTTCCAATCACCTTTAAAGGGCTCAAGAGGTTGCAAAATAAGCGATTTATTTATAAATAAACGAAAAATACAGTTGTGAATATTCGATTCATCCAATTATAGCCCTACGGAGATAAGCAATTTACTTCGGATTATTAGCTGCTTTCATGTAAGGTATTAGTTGCTTTCATTAATACAAGTATTCGTTCAACAGCTGTCTGCTTTGCGTTCAACAATTGTTCAATGCAAGTTATCCAGCTGTTGACTTTGCATTCAACAGCTGCTAAACGAATAATTGCCTTAAGGATTCGGAGTAGATGTATGAAGGGAAAAGACGAATGGACTACCGGGAAAGGATTAGTTCTCTTATAGGTGCAGATGCAAGACAGGTAAAGCAGGAATATGATGATATCGTGGAACGTTTACAACAAAAGTCGGGCGTAGGGAATATCCGATGACAGATGACAGATGAAATGCATCCGTCACCGGCATCCATCATTATCAACAACCCAGACAGGCAAAGGATTCTGAGCTAAAAAATGACAGATGACAGATGTTTTTGCGATTTATTCATTCTGTGAAAGGGATGGGATGTTATTCGATATATTAGTTCTTGAGCTCGTTCAGGGGGAGTTAACTGAAAAAAGAATCCCCGACAAGGATACGTCTCTGTATTCCTGCCGGGGATTCAATGTATTGTTTAGTATCTATCTGATTCCAGATTAGAAATTAGGACCTGCACCAAAGTTAGGAGCACCCTTGTCTTGCCATACACGTTCTATATTCAATTTTACAGGATCGTTGTTGGTTCCAACAGAGAATCCCTGACGAGCATAAGCAGCCATCTTGATGTCGTACATCAAGTCGCTCTTTTCTACAGCACTGATTTCGAAGCGTCTTGGAATTACATAATCAACCGTTGGTGAGAATCTCACATAAGGAAGAATTGTACTGTTTGCCATAGGCACACCCGAGCGACGAGCACTTACGAACTGATCGTTAGGAATCATTACGAAGTGAATGTACTGTTGGATATAAACCTTTTCCAGGTCGGCAGCCTTGTTACCAGTCAACTGATAAGCAGGATTTGCAAGAAGTGTTGCAACTTCGCCATCTTCCAGCTTGATGCTCTTTTCGTTACGAGGATCTTCAACACCTGATTTATCTTTTCCATAATCTACATAAACCGAATGATAGTAAGGAATCTTATTCAGGTTAGCCAACTTGTCGTAAGCTCTTACTGAAAGTTCAACACCATTCTTGAAATAATCGGCAGCTGTACCAGGAAGGTCGGCACCGATTAATTTCAATTCGGCAAGATACAAGTTCACTTCAGCTGAAGAATAGAACATACCATACCAAGGTTGGTCAACGATATCTTGAGTTACAGATACGTTTGGAGCATCCGGGAAGGTATAATCCTTCATACCCTGTACCATTTCGCGGTTGAAATAAGCATACGGAGTGTATGTTTTTTCTTTACCACCGATGCTGATTTTCCACAAGTTGCTGTCAAAATAATCTTTGTACTCACCCTTTTGAGAAGCCATAACTTCTACAGGAATACCGTAGTAACGTACCCATGGTTCGCCGGCACCTTTCCACGCCTTGAAAACCTTCTTTCCGTTTACCACTTCAGATTCAACATTGGCAGCGATGTACGATGGCAATTCTTTGTTTGTATCGAAGAAAGCTTGAACAACCTTCGAGTTGAAATCGTTCTTCTGATAGAAGAAACGAACACGTGGGTCGCGGCTGTTGACCATCAGGTCGACTAATTGTTTGCTTGGTGCACCCATATATCCATCAACATCGTCGCCGAAGTGATATTCTTTAGCACCTTTGTTGTAAACAAAATCGTCAGTCAATGAATTCATCAAACCTGCAGGGTTTGCAGCAGCTTCTTTCGCTATAGCCAAAGCCTTTGCTTTGTTCTGGTGTAACAAACGAACAGCAAGTTTAAGTTTAAGGGAGTTGGCGAATTTAGCCCATTTAGCGGCATTACCACCGTATACAAAATCCTGTGCACCTAAGGCAGTCTGCGTAATTGGAGTACCATTAACCGTCACAGGGTTTGAAAGCACGTTTACTGCTTCAACCAACTGATCGTACCAGATTGTATACAGATCTTCCACAGTATCATACTTGGGAGTAAGCAACATCGGGTTGGTATAACGAGCCATTACAGCTTCTGTATAAGGCATATCGCCATACATATCTGTATCAAACATTCCCAGGTAAACCAAAATAGGGCTGAACATGTGTTTAATATGTTCATATTTTGCAGCTTCGGCCGGATCCATATTGTCTAACAGGTAGCTAACTTCACGGGCACTTTTCAGTACATTTACTGTCATTTCACCCTGACCACCAGCAGCAATCATTACGTTAAACATATCACCGTTACTTCCTGTAGAAGCATATGACTGTACCCATTTGGAAGTGTTAGCTCCATTATAAAACCAAGTGAGGTATCCCTGAGGTTCAAAATTCTGCAATCCGTTTGTGAAAAGAAACCGGATATCTGGCTTGTTGATTACCGAAGGATCTGTATTTGTATCCGAAAAATCGTCTTTACAACCTGTCGAAGTGAACAAAGTCGTACCGATTAATGCGGCGGCTATAATTGATTTAAATCTCATCTTTTTTATTTGTTTTAAATTATACCTTTAAAATCTTAAATTAGAAGCCTACATTAATAGTAAACATGTAGTTAGCAGTATACGGGCTGAATGAACGCTCGCGGAATTCAGTTGCATCGTTACCACGAACACCTTCAGGATTTACGTTGTTAGGCATTGTGTTGTACAGGTAACCAAGGTTACGTGCAGACAAAGCCAGGTTCATGCTCTTAGCACCCAATTTGTTTGCAAAAGTCTGAGGAACACTGTATCCGAAAGAGATTTCGCGCAATGCGATATAATTTAACTTTGTTACCCAATCGTCGTTGATAGTACCCTGACCCCAGCTATTATTGAAGTAATGGTAACCAGAAGCGTGAGAAGGTTCTACATAACCTTCAGCCATAGCAGCTTCGTAAGTCATACCTCCTACGTTTACTGAAGATCCATCTGGCTGCTTAATCATTGTACCTGCAGCAAAAATACCATCAGGAATTACTCCGTCGCTGTAAGTCTTGCCATCATATTTGCTGGTCCAGGTTACCCCTCCGTGTTCTGCATCGCGGTATCTTAACGATGTTTCTGTATATCCGTAAGCCATACCGTAACGGTTGTTGAAAGAAGCTACGTAACCACCAAAACGCATATCCAATGCAGCACGCATGCTTACGTTCTTATAACGAAGACCTGTTGATACAGAACCCAGGAAGTCTGGAGTTAATGATCCGACCTCTTCGATTTTTCCGCTACGAGCATAATAAGCCGCACGACCTGTATTTGTGAAACGTAAGATTTTCTTTCCTGTAGCTTCGTCGATAGCAGGCTTTGAGTCTGTCAACAACAAACCGTATGCACCACCCACCTGTGCTACAGAACCGATACGATAGTTACCATAAGCAACATCACCACGCAAAGCAATGTAATTTGCTACGTTAGGGTGTAGTTCGATTACCTTGTTTTCGTTCTTTGTATAGGTGAAATCTACATTCCATTCCCAATCTTTGTTACGGAAGGGGATTGTGTTCAATGCTATTTCTATACCCTGGTTCTGAATGTTACCAGCGTTGATAAGCTGTTGTTTGATACCTGATACACTTGGTACAGAAATATCCATGATCTGATCCTTGGTGTTTTCCTTGTAATAGGTAGCGTCGATATTCAAACGGCTGTCAAAGAAACGCCAGTCGACACCCACTTCCCATGCATTTTTACGTTCCGGTTTCAAACTTGGATCGTAAGCTTTTGAAGGAACAGACAGGTCATAGATACTTCCGTTGCTTTGAAGAGTAGCTCCCAAAGTATAACCCTGGTTAATGTAGTACGATTGAGTATCGTTACCTACCTGCGCCCATGAAGCACGCACTTTACCCAATGAAATCCATTCCGGCAATTCGAAAGTTTCGCTCAACAACCATGAACCGGAAACCGAAGGATAGAAGTATGAATAGTTACCAGACTTGTTGCTGTACACCAATGCAGAAGACCAGTCGTTACGACCTGTTACATCCAGGAACAATTGATTCTTCCAAGATATGTTTGCTGCAAATACGGCAGATAACATCTGCTTTGTTCCAGAGATTTTTGAATCGCCGGTAGAAACAGGGTTTTTACTGTTGCCTAAGAAGTACTGACCCGGTACGATAAGACCACCTTCTGTCTTTACTGCCAAAGTCTGAACAAAGTTGTTGTAGTATTCACCACGGATGAAACCACCCACGTTGAAATCATTCACCGGCTTGTTGAAGGTAAATGTACCCGCAACCGTAGTCTGCTCTTTTGTTAGCTGAGACAATTTATAGCTACCACCTTCGTTGGCATAACCCTCGCCCAGCTCCTTGCCTTCTGCACGGTTATAATAGTAGTTCATGTTGGCTTCTGCCTTGAAACGAACCCAGTCGGCCATCTTCACGTTCACTTCCAACATGGGGCGAACAGCTGTTTCCTTCTGAGTATATTCATTTTCATAAATACCAAACCATGTTTTTCTGCCTGGTACGCTACCATAGGTATCCCCGTAGTTTGTGCTTGCCAAACCACCATGTTCGCCTAAGTATTTCATTCTATATTGATCCGGATTGTATGAACGGTTGAATGTACCGTCTGCAAAACCTTCACCAATGTTTGGTTGTGCATTACGTGGTCTTGAATTGGCAAAACTTACAGATCCTGCGATATCAACGATGTCGCTGATTTTGTGTGTAGCCTTCACCAACATAGACAAACGGTCGAATGAGTTGTTTGGCAATGTTCCTTCAGCATATTTATATGACAAAGAAGAGAAGTAAGATGTTTTATCGTTACCGCCCTGTACAGAAACGTTTGTGTTGCTGTTGAAACCTAAATCATATACATCCTTAAAGTTATTCTTCTGAGCATTGTAATAACCCATACTCTTGTCGTACAACTCGATTTCGCTACCGTCAAACTTAGGTCCGTAAGACATACCCCAAGTATTGATCAACGTGTGCTTGCCCTCTGAGTTTAGTACAAACTGGCCCAGGTTGTCAAACTTGTAATAGTCACCGCTTTCATCCTTCTGTCCGTAGTCAACATAACCGGCCATTGCACCTTCACCATAGATATTCTGTAACTTAGGTGTAGCGAATACATGGTCGATACCGATTGTCTGAGAGAAGTTTACACCGAAACCTTTTGATTTACCACCACCTTTAGTTGTGATAACTACCGCACCGTTCAAACCACGTGAACCATAAAGAGCCGTTGCAGCCGCACCCTTCAAAACAGAAACTGTTTCGAAATCGTCCGGGTTAAGGTTCTTCAATTCGTTACCGTAGTCACCTGCGTTTGCAGACCAGTCGGCATCACCAACACTACCGGTTGAGTTGTCAAGAATTACACCGTCTACAACATAGATTGGCTGATTGTTGCCCTTCAAAGTTGAAGCACCACGAATCTGAATCTTAGTAGAACCGAACATACCACCGTCTGAACCGCTGATTTCAACACCGGCAACCTTACCTTGCAATGAAGCAACCGGGTTGATAGTATTGTTTTTCAAATCTTCGCCCTTAAGTTCGGTAACAGCATAACCCAACGCTTTTTGCTCACGCTTCATACCTAAAGCGGTAACAACAACTTCGTCCAATACTTTTGTATCTTCAACAAGTTTTACGTTAAGAACCGGCTGACCTGTATAGCGAATCTCTTGTGTTGTATAACCGATAAAAGAGATCTGAATAGTCTGACCATTAGCTACATCCAATGAATAATTACCGTTGATATCACTGATCGTTCCATTGGTAGTACCTTTCACAATAACAGAAGCTCCTGTAACAGGACCCATCGCATCAGAGATAGTACCTGTAACCTTGTTACCAGCCTGAGGAACGTTTGCTACTTTTGTAAGGATTACATCTTTGTCAACTACCTTGTAAGCAACATCTGTTCCTTTGAACAGCTGATCCAGAATGGCAAATACATCCTTGTTTGTTGCATTTACAGAAACCTTACGATTAACGTTTACAAGCTTGCTGTTATAAAAAAAGTTAAAATCCGACTGATTTTCAATTGTTTCCAAAACATTCGCTACCGTCTGTTCTGTCATATTGATTGTTAAAGCCGTATTTTGTGCGTATGACCCTGCTGCGAAAGCCGCATTAATGGATAAGCAAAGAAGAACTAAAGCTATCTTCATGACTTTTGTTATTTTGGGAGGCATTCTGAAAGAATCAGAAAATGCACGAACCGATTGTATATGAAATTTCTTTCTCATATTTTTGTAAGTGATTTAGATTTGTAAAAATATTTCATAAGCAAGTGAACGACCTGTTTGTGATATTTTTAGTACGGGAAGATGCTGGTAACGTCTTTCCGTATTTTTTTATCACGGTCTGGTTTAATCATGTGTATTCTACATAGGCAGACTGTTTTATTTAGTTATACGATTTATAATTAGCTTCTTTTTCTCAATACGATCGTTGTATACTTTACACCTTCGCTATCGTCTTTCTCGGACTGGTTTATAGTGTAATTTATATTGGATGATATTTTCAGGTAATCAAGAATCTGCGACAACTGCCGGTTCGAAAAAGTTCCGGTAAAATTGTAACTCCTGATTATAGGATCGGTCACTTCAAATTTCACATTATAGAAATGAGATAATTTCTTCAGCACTTCGGGTAACGGTGTATCCTTAAATACAAGCCGGCCATCCATCCATGCCGTATCAAATTCTGTATCCACAGTTTTAACCATCATATTTTTGGATAGATGATTAAAGTCGGCCTTTTCCGAAGGCTTCAACGACTGCTCAACCATTTTACCACTCTCATTTTTATATAACAATTTTACAGAGCCTTCTACCAAGGTTGTCTGAATATTTTCTTCATCCTGGTAGGCCTGTACATTAAATTCGGTACCCAATACACGGATATGCATATTATCGTCGGCCACACTTACAACAAAGGGTTGTTCTGCATTATGGCTAACTTTAAAGTAAGCTTCGCCCTTAAGTGCGACGCTACGCTCTTTTTCGTCGAAGGGAATAGTATAGGTAAGTGTACTATTTGAATTGAGGTAAGCCGTTGTACCGTCCGGCAGATGAATATGAGTACGCATTCCCGGATTGGCCTCTACAGTAATGAGCTGCGAAATCTGTTGAGCCGGTTTTTGTACTTTGGTAGCCAGCTTCGTAATAAACACTACCCCCGTAAGGCAAGCTGCAGCAACAGCAATCCGCTGGATCCACATTTTTACCTGTCTGCCCTTCTTACGCTTCTGCATAGACTCGAAAGCGGCATGCGGATCACGCGAGGCAATTCGTTGATGTGTACGTTGAGCAAAATAAATGCGACCAAGCTGAAGAACCGCCTGCTCGTTCTCTTCATTTTCCGCCATCCACTCTTCCACCTGCTTCCGTTCGGACGCAGAGGCTCTCCCCTTTATGTAAGAGAGTAAAAGAGATGCATTGGGTTCTCTTTCATTAACTATTAAATCTGATTCCACCATTTATTTGCTGTTACTGTGTATAAGACAATTTATAAGGGGCTATACCCTAAACATAAAAATAAAATTTTTCACATTATTTTCAATATTGATATTTCGCAATAAAATTATACCTTTGCATCCAAGGTTGGTAAAGAGGGATTTATAATCTGAATGTTATTTGAATGGACGAATCTGCATTGCTTGATGAGCTGAGAAGAGGAAACAATGATGCTTATAAACAGCTGTTTATAACGTATTACTCCCCTCTCTGCGAATTTGCCTCTCAGTATATTTCGGACGATGATGCCGAAGAATTAGTTCAGGAGCTGATGCTTTACATCTGGGAAACCAGAGAATCAATTATAATTGAAAGCTCACTTAAGTCCTATTTATTCACTGCAACCAAACATCGTTGTCTTAATTTTATTAAAAAAAACCAGTACCACGAGCAAGTTCACTCCTCCATCTACGAGAAATTAAAAGACCAGTTTGAAGATCCCGACTACTACCTTATAAATGATCTGACGGAACAGATTGAAAAAGCAATCAATGATTTACCCGAGAATTACAAAGAGACATTCACATTGAGTCGCTTTGGCGAGCAGACCAATGTCCAGATTGCAGCCATGCAGGGCATATCGGTCAAAACCGTCGAATACAGGATCACCCAATCACTCAAAATCCTCCGTGTAAAGCTGAAAGACTACCTGCTGTTTGCCGCTTTTTTATTTTAAAAAATAAGTCGGCATATTAAACAGAAAATACGGGACAAAAGGTATTTTCAACCCAAAGTCCCATATTATTACATATATTCTTTAATAGCCTAGTTTAGACCGTCTATCATTTAGCAGTAAAGGCATATACATTTCCGGAAAAGTCGGCTGCAATGAGTGAATTTCCAGATATGGCTACCGTAGAAAATACGGGGGCACCTGTTATGTGTTTCCATATTAATTTACCACTCTCTTTATCTACTCCATAAATTGTTCCATCCGAAGCTCCGAAATAAACAGTATTACCCGACAATACCGGACTTGTTTCGATAGAAGCAGAAGGGCTTCGGGTATATGGAGCTGTATATACCAAAGAAGCTTCGGTTTTGAATGTCCATTTATGCTCCAGAGTTTCGCGATCCAGAGCAATCAAGCCCGATTGAGAAGTCCCGAATATTACTTCTTTATCCGTTACCAGAGGAGTAGAAGTTACATCAACTTTTACAGATAGATCTTTTCGAACTACAACTTTTCCGGTTTCCGCATTCAAAATAAAAAATGAATTACGAGAAATGATGTATAATAACCCATCTTGTATAGCAGGTGAAGCACCGCGGTCGCTAAGTCCGTTTTGCGAATTCATCCACAGCAATTTTCCGGTCGAAATATCATTACCATTAAGAGCACCCCATTGTGTGCCCGTAATCAATACATTTCCTCCAACTGTCCATGTAGAGGTAGCCCCTTCTCTTTGCTTCCAGTCTGTATTTGACCATACTGTTTTTCCTGTTTCGGAATCTACAGCACACAGGCCCAAACCTGTACCTGCATAAACGATGCCTTTAGATACAACTAAACCCTCAATTAATGCTGGCAAATTATTTACATTAAGCTTTTTTTCCCACTTTATAACTCCCGAAAAAGCATCAATACCATATAAATAACCTTCCACATCTTGGGCCATTATAAGTCCGTTTGAAGCAACTATGGTGTTCTTTATCGAGTTCCGGACCGAACACTTCCATTTAATATCTCCCGTTAATCCGTTTAAAGCAAAAACGGCTCCTTCGCCAAGCAAGTTTTCGTCTACGGAAGAGATGTATACATTTCCTTCGTAGATAAGAGGTGAGGACATAAAAATAGTGGCCCCCAAATTTTTAATCCAGGCCAAAGACAAGGGAGGCACCAATGTGTCTGAAGCAATACCAATATGCTCTGCATTTCCCAACAGGTTATTCCAGTCCTTACCAAACTTTACCTGATTTCTATTTATTGGGGAATATCTAAAGCTTTCTTCTGTTTCTGCTTTCTCTCCATTGCTGAAGAGAGACTTTACCCGAACTGTTATATCGTGACTATCCTTCAACTCCGACAATGAAAGCTGACCATACCAACTCCAATCTGTCTGTTTTTTAAGGTGCTTTGGAGTACTCTGGCCTTTACCGTCAATCGAATAAGTGTAGGAAACTTCTTTAACAGGAGATACAGTCGAATAAGCATTAACAGACAAAGGTATTGAACCTGAAGGATATAAAGAGGCGTATCCATTCCCCAATGATGCAATTTTAATTAATTTATCCAGATACGTATATCGTAGTTCTGAAAAAAAATCACCTTTGCCATCTACATGCATCACACGAAAAGCCGAAGTGGAATGATCAATACCCCCTTTATCTAAAGCTGCGGTTGAAACCGCATACACTTCACCCTGTTTTTTGATGTAATTGATATGCCAGTGACCAAAAAGCCAAGCTTTTAGATTATGCTCATTCAGATTAATAAATTCTTTATCATTGATTCCATAAATAAATTGGTCTTTATTCGTAAGCAAATCATGATTAAAAACCATGACCGACTTATCTTTACCAACCAAAGCTAAATCATTTTTCATCCAGCGATAGACATCTTCTTTTTTGTATCCGGGCGTATAATCGCCCCCAAGCATAGGAGTAACAATATAGTGAACGTTCCCCATGTCGAACGAATAATAAACCGGTCCATACAAACTTTCAAACAATTCTTCGCCGTAAGCTCCTTTCACCAGATCGTGATTGCCGATACAATAAAACATCGGACAATCCATATTTGCTGTATTCATCAACCGAATATGATTTTTCAATCCGTTGTCGTAGCAAATATCTCCGGTATGAATAATAAAGGCTACCTTTTCGTTCGCAGCGTAATCGCGTATATTACCGGCCCAGCCTTCGTTATTTTCTGTATTAAAAATTTCTGTATCCGAAATATGGACAAATTTATGACTTCCATCTTTTTTAATTCTATCACTATTCACCTGCAAGCCAAAATCGAAATTACCTTTATGGTCGGCAATCTTCCGATAATGTTTATTATCGCTTCGGTAACCTGATGGCGTAGTGATAAATATAAAACGTTCTTTTGAATGACCCGATAATGAAAAGGAACCATCAGTACCTGATTTCACCACATTCAATCCATCAGACACACTCACCCCCTTTAGAGGTTTTTCTCCTCTATCAAAAATTCCATTTCTATTTGAGTCTACAAAAATTCGCCCGGTATGGGTTGCATGCGCATTAAAAGACAAACACCCTAAAAAACACAAACCTGCAATTATTCTATTCATCTATTTAGTAATCTCCTTTATTTATTAAAAATCGACATTATGGGACGTGCAGTCCAGACTTGTGGTTGCTTTACTCCCAACAAATAAGCCATTGTTCCTCCGATATCGTAAACCACATTGCTTTCTTCTATAGTAAAACCTTTTCTTATATTTTTACCATAGAAGACTACTGGTCGTTGCATCTCTTCCATTGTAACACCACCATGTCCTGTTTTTATTCCTCCGTGATCCGACGTAACAATAATTACGGTTTCATTCATTATACCGGACTCTTCAACCGCTTTTACAATTTCTGACAGAGACTTATCCAGTTCAGTAAGTTTGTTCATATATTCCGGCGAACTCCATCCCTTGCTATGTCCCACACCATCGGGTTCGTGATAAATAACTGCACAAAGATTGGGTTTCTTTTCCTTAATATATTTTATTGCCGGAACTGTACAATCTGTTGTATATAGTCGATAATTAATCGCCAAAGTATCCACCAAATAATTCATCCCCTCCCATTCGAAAATATAACCAATCTCTGCATTAGGTGTATTATCTCTGTACAAACCAAATATATTAGGAAAACGATTATCGCTGTTCACTACTCTTGAAGGCAGTTCAGGCTTTTGAGAACCCCAGGTCGTATAACCATGCAGCTCTGTTCCGGCTCCCATAAACATGGATGCCCAATTACATGCGCTACTTGACGGAAGTATTGTTCTACCCTCCAAAGTTGAAGAGCCTTCAGATATTAATTTTCTGAGTGTAGGCATATTAGCTCCATCCCGTATGCTCTTAGCGCTTAACCCGTCGAAACCAATTAATATAAGATGTTTTGGAAGTTCCTTTGCTTTATTTGCTTTCTGGCCGTAAGAAACACCCACTATCAACAACATGTAACATAAAATAATCATCTTTCTTTTCATTTCACTATAAATTATGTAATTAATATACCCCATAATATTTAAATATTAGAAAATTCCTGTATTCTTTTGCCAGCATACTGACAAGAAAAATAGCAGGAATTTTCACATAGAAATAGTTTGGCGAATTATTTCCAGTATTTGTTCTGAACAAGATTTTCGTTAATAAGAATATCTTGCTGATCTAAAGGATAATAATAATATTGAGGTTCTACAAAATGAAACTTGTTAACCTGCGAGATCTGACGCACATATCCCTTTGTTCCTTCTGTTAATTCGAACGTATTTCCTGCCAGTATATATACTGTTAGTTTATATTTCTCTTTGTCGGCCTGAGGAATTTGATTTGCATCAGCCTGCGTTGCAACTACAGCAATATCAGGCACTCCATCACCAGTCACATCTCTGTAACCAAGTTTATCAATATAACAACCTTCCGGAGCTCTTTCTAGTAATTTACCATTTCCCCACCGCATTAAGTCTCCAAATCTAAACCCTTCGCAAGCCAATTCAATTCTACGTTCACGTCTGATTTCCAGAACAGCACCCTTTTGTTGAGAGCTCACATTTGAGTAACGGTTTGCCTGAACTGGATCGATAGTAGTCAGCCATTCTGAGAGCGTTGAAGTGGGCACGCCTGCTCTTTGTCTGATTAAATTAATTGTTGCATCCATGTCGGCCTGTGTAAATGTACCCAATTCTGCTTTTGCTTCGGCATACATCAGCAATACTTCAGCATAACGAATAACCGGTAGATCTGTATAAGATAATCCCCATGATATCTGATCATACGACCGGGGACTAAATTTAACCTGAGGATAACCACCTAAAGATAATTTAGGACGCGCAGGCAAAGGAGCTCCGGCTCTGGTAAATCCTGGCATCATAAATGTTTGACCCAGACGAGGATCTCTGTTGTCAAAAATTTCAAGAACAGTTTTCTTGTCATAATTTTCCACCTGCTGAAAAGGAATGACTTTACCATTCTTTATCACCAAATAATCTTCCATTAGATCGCGTGAAAGACTGGTAGTCCAATCAAACATAGCTTGTGCATTATGCATTCGGCCCAAAGTCTTATCGTAATCCTCAATTAAAATCATTTCTGAATTCTGTGTAAGATCTAAACTACAAAACAATGACTCGTATGCCGGGATATCCCCCTGCTTTACTTTTGATAATGAATAGATTTTACTATCCATAATTTTTTTACAAGCATCTTCTGCAATTTTAAGATATTTATCCCCATCAGTCAAGTTGAGCTCTGGATGATACTTTCTGAATGTTCCTTCATAAAGTGCTATCCTTGCTTGAATTGCCAGAGCTGCATTTTTGAAAATTCTTGTTTTACTTGACCCACTTTTTATATTATTGACGGCAAAATCAAGATCTGCCATGATCGAATCAACAACCAGGGTTCTCGAATCTTGGGTCTTATATAATAACTCAGTGTCTGTCGTTTGCAAATCGCGTCCGTACCAAGGTACATCAGAATACTTTTTCACCAATTCATAATACAATTGAGCTCTGAATAACCTGGCGACACCAATATAATGGTTAGTTTCAATCGGATCGCCCTGAACTCTGTCTGTTCTACTTAACATATAGTTAACAGTACGAATTCTTGTCCAACTGCTGCCCCATTGTCCAGCATTCTTTTCATTGATTTCTCCTCTCATCATACTATACATTGAGGAATTTTCAATATAGACAACATTATCCGATACAACATCCCAGTAATTTGAACCTATATAACCGTACATGCCGTTTGTATAGGCTTCCAAATCCTTGGGCGAATTAAAAAATACTTTATCAGTAATAGAAGTCTCTGGAAAGCGATCCATGTACGAGTCATTACAACCAGCCAAAGACATTATACCTGCAACGCAAAAAATAATTTTTGCTATTTTGTTTATATTTAATTTCATAATTAATTTAATATTAGAATGTAACATTTAAACCAAATGAATACGAGCGTTGGAATGGATAAGTAAAATTACCCAAGGTTTCGGGATCAACTTTATAATTCTTATACAATCCGGAAATTTCACCCAAGTTATCGCCAGAAAAGAATATTCTTAATCTATCTACACCAACTTTGTGAGTGAGCTGTTTCGGCAAAGTATAACCAAAAGTAAGATTCTTCAAACGTGCATATGCGGCATTCTGCAAATAACGGGTTTGAGGAAGTCCGGCTTCTTTACTTCCTTGTTCTGCAACATACGATTTAAACCGGGGAAAATAAGCGTTGGGGGTTTCTTCTGTCCAACGATCTGAATAATTTCCAACTGTAACATTTGTCCAAGGTTGAGCATATATCCCCCAAAAGAACAGGTCTCCCGTTCCTGGCATGTAATCTTTTTTACCTACCCCTTGTACAAATAAACTTAAATCAAAGCCATTCCATTCTGCGGACGTGCTAAATCCGAAAGTAAAACGAGCACGGTTATTACCTATTACGTGATAATCACCATGATCATCGGTAGTCCATTTACCCCAATCAATCTTACCATTATTATCTCGATCTTCAAATTTCAAATCTCCAGGAGCCAAAGGTCTTGTACCGGGATATGAAGTCACTAAAAGCTGATCGGCATGGTTTTTAATATCATCCTCCGAAGTAAAGAAGCCTTGAGTGGTTACACCCCAAATTTCACCAATCTGCTGACCTACATAATAATCATCAAGAGAGCCGGTTTTATTTGCAAATTTTGTAATCCAGGCTCGACTGTCGGCCAGATTAAAATTAACATTATATTGTAAAGGCTTACCTGCAACCTTAAACTGATCCTTCCATCCTAATGTCAATTCCCATCCTTTTGTTTTTAAGTCGGCCGCATTTTCCTTCGGTACACCTGTTCCCAGCACACCTGGTAAAGTTGAACCGGCAGTCAGCATATCTAACGTACGTCGGATATAGGCATCAGCACTTACTGTAAGTTTATTGTTCAAGAAGTTTATGTCTAAACCAATGTTTTGAGTGATAACCTTTTCCCAGGTAAGATTACCCGACACCAAGCCCGGAGCCGATACATAAACCGGTTGTTTACCGTCCAATATTTGAGAAGTCTTACCCGATCCCATTGTTGCTAAATAGGCATAATCACTCACATCCTGATTACCCAGGCTTCCATAAGATCCTCTTATCTTCAAGAAGCTTACAACATTTTGAAGAGGTTCAAAAAAATTCTCTTTACTAACAACCCAGGCCATAGAACCTGAAGGATTAAATGCAAATCGTTTAGTCTCCGGAAAGCGGGAAGTTCCATCATATCGACCATTAAACTCAACAATATATTTATCATCAAATGTATAGTTAAAACGAGCAAAAGAACCTCGAAGCGCCCATGTAGAAATAGTTTGGCCAACATTCATATCTCCTGTACCCAGATTAATGGACGGTAGTGAATTCGATATTAATTCTTTTCGACTTGCCGACATTATATCATACCTGTATTCTTCCTGATTAAAACCAACTAGTGTTGTTATTGAATGTTTCTTATTAAATGTTTTCTGAAATGTTCCATAAACATCAAACAAAAGATGTTTAACATTTGCATTATCACCCCAAGCGCTACTTACTTCATCATAATAGCGGGCGGGTAAATCTGGACCATTGTAATAAGTTACCGGAATGCTATAACCATTATTCTTAATATTTTTACTCGTGTATGCAAAGTTTCCATTTACAAAAAGAATATCTTTAATAAATTCTACTTTGGTTGTAAACTGCGTAGACAAGTTTGTGTCGTATTTTTTATTTCTACCACCATCTCTCAAACGACCCAAAACGGATGCTCCAGTTGCAGTCCACGTACCATCTGGGTTCAAAGGTACATCCATCGGACTTTTTCGATTTATTTCACGATATGCAGTCGACATGTAACCTGAATAATCATAATCCGAAGTAACAAAATTTGTATTATTACCAACACTCCACCATTTTGTTAATTCAAAATTCAGTTTTGAATGTATATTATAACGATTATACTTATCTGTACCATATTTCACCATTCCATCCTGAAAGTTATAATTACCTGATAAATAATAACTCAATCGATCTGTCTTCCCGGAAATGTCCATACTGTGAATCGTTGAGAATCCAGTATTTTTAAAAGCCTCGTTCATCCAATCGGTTGTACCAAAGTAGCTATATGTACCGTCGGGATTAATAAAATACGGGTCTGTATTATCTGGATCTTCCGAACGTTTTTTTGCGTAGGCTAATTGCTCCTCATTGTATAAATTGTACCAGGGAGCAGACATGGTATTGCGGGTTGTTGCAATAAGATATGGATCAGTTACGATTTCGGGCATCCGTGTAATTGTTCTCATTACAAAATTATTATTGTAATTAATTGTTAGCTTCTCGTTTTTACCAGATTTCGTTGTAACCAAAATTACACCGAAGGCTGCACGTGAACCATATATAGCAGATGAAGCTGCGTCCTTAAGCACTGAAACATTTTCAATATCAGAAGGATTCATTCTATTTAGCTGATCTTTATCAGAAACAATTCCGTCTATTATAATTAAAGGTGTTCCTCCATTTAACGATGTTGTACCTCGAATATTAAAAGAAGGTGATTCGTCGGCTTTTCCACTACCAATACTTACATTCATATTAGCTACAGAACCCTGCAAAGCCTGACCAACATTTACAACCGGTCGGTTTTCCAAAGTTTTTGTGGCAACAGTAGCTACAGCACCGGGAGTGTAATTTAAACTCTGTCTGGTTCATATTCTAGGAAAATCACTACAAATATAATTTTTCTTTTTGGATTTACAAATGCTTTTTAAGGCTGTTATTGGTAGTGTGCAAGGGCGGTGAGGAACGAGCCGTTTATATACCCTTGCTCACTACCAATAACAGCCTTTTCTTTGCGTTTGAAAAACCGGGAAGAAAAATGGATTATATATCCAATGGCATTCTATCACCGAACTTAATCCGCAATTGACCGGCTGTCAATGCCCAATTATGAAGAGGCTGTGTCCATTTTTTTGAGATATTTATAACGGCCAGGTAGATCAACTTCATCAAGGCCATGTCATTAGGGAAAACGCCCTTTGTCTTGGTCACTTTTCTAACTTGACGATGGAAGCCTTCTACGGCATTAGTGGTGTAAATTAGTTTTCGAATCTGTTCATCATAAGCAAAATAGGATGTAAGCTTGTCCCAATTCCTTTTCCATGAATCCATGACTACAGGATATTTCTTACCCCATTTATCTTGTAGTTTATCAAAATTCAATTCCGCCAGATCAAGCGTAGGGGCTTGATAGATTGTCTTTAAATCAGACATAAACTCTTTCTGATCTTTTGAGGCAACATATTTCAATGAGTTCCGGATTTGGTGAACAATACAACTCTGTATAATCACATGAGGGAAAATTGTGCTGATGGCCTCTGCGAACCCCGTTAGATTATCAATACAAGCAATCAAAACATCTTTCATCCCCCGGGCTTTAAGATCGGTCAGAACACTCAACCAGAAGTTAGCTCCCTCGCTTTCGGAAACATACATACCTATAAGCTCCTTACGGCCATCTTTGTTGATGGCCAATACATTATACACTGCTCTGCTTTCGGTTCGGCCTCCATCTTTTACTTTATAGTGCATCGCATCCAACCATAGAATGGTGTACATATTCTCCAAAGGGCGACTTTGCCATTCTTTTACCTTGGGAACGATCCGGTCTATTATTTCGCTAAGGGTATTGTGTGAAATCTCCACATCGTACATTTCCTCTATATGAGTGGAAATATCTCTCAGACTCATCCCCATTCCATACAAACTGATAATTTTGGAGGACATATTATCTGCCAAAATCGTCTCCCGTTTCTTGAGAATCTCCGGATTAAAACTGCTGTGGCGATCCTGGGGAGTCACTATCTCAATCTCCCCGGCCATCGTTTTAACGCGCTTACTGCCTCGGCCATTACGCTTATTGCCAATCTGACGCTCTGACTCATCCAGATGAGAGGACATCTCTCCGTCTAAAGCGGCTTCTAAAAACTCTTTTAATAAGGGGCCAAAGGCGCCATCCTTTCCTGTGAGTGATTCACCACTGCGAAGTTGTGCTAATGCCTTGTCTCGCATTAACTGGTACTCTTGACTGTTTCTATCCATAATGCAAAGTAAATTGTTTTTGGACAGAGTTCAAATTACGGTCTCACAGCACCAGAAAGATTAACTTTTTTCTGAACCCCATAACCCACTACAACAACCTCATCCAAAGCCTTTGAATCCTCCTTTAATATAATACGAATGGTATTTTCATTTTTTACGAGTATCTGTTGTGAAACATATCCTAAAAATGATATTTCCAGGATGGAACCCTTACCAGCATTAAGGCTGAATTTTCCATCCATATCAGTAACAGTTCCATTACTGGTCCCTTTTATCATTACATTAGCCCCTATTATTGCCTCTCCTGTTTCGCTGACTATAATTCCGGTAATCTTAGTTGCTTGTTGAACTATGTTTTTTTCTGTCTTGTCGATAGTATTTTTTTGCTTTATCAAAACCTGCCGATCTATAACTTCGTAACTATAACCAGTGTTTTTAAGCACTTGCGTTAACAACTCTTCTAAAGAACCATTCTTTACATTTACGCTTACCTTCTTATTGATATCAACAAGGTTGTTATTAAAAAAGAAAGTAAATTCGCTTGAGCCCTCTATTTCTTTCAAAATATCGATGATAGAACTATTCTGTTTCTGTATAGTTACTTTAAAGCTTTGTGCGTATGTAGACGCAGTTATACTACAGATAGCAACCATCAATAAAAAGGTTGTAATTTTCATGATTCTTATTGTTTTTGTTAATAACGGGACACAATAATCCCAAGTAAATGATTTTTTCATATTTTTGCGTGTTAATAATTAATATTTGCAGGTTATTGGCCTCGACTCCTTGTTCCTGCGAATTATTAGATTAATATGTTGGAGGATATTCGTATCCTTCAACATTTTTCGTATCACGAATCATTATCAAAGTCCATATTCATTCTGATTTTAATGGTTAACATAATTTAATTAATCAGGTATAATTCATAATTATCCCCTGCTTTCCTATATTTAATTGGCGATGAGTTATTGAGCATATATAATATTCGATCCAAAGATTCATTTCTTACTTTAAATGTAAAGCGATACGTATTTGCTAAATCTTTTTGACAAAAGATCTTTTGTCCATACCACTTTTCCAGACGAGGGATGATCATTGACAACTTTTCATTTTCAAAACTTAAAATTCCCATATTTCTCCAATCTGAATATTTAGTTGCATTGACCTTCTCTATGGAGATTCTGGCATCACTTCTTGAAAGCGTTAACTTATCATTGGGATTTAAAATTACCTCTCTCTTATGATTACCATGTAAAAGATCAACTTTTACTTTACCATTTAATAATACGGTTTCTATGCTGTTTTCCATTTCATAGCTAAACACCTCAAAAGCAGTACCCAAGGCGGTAACATCCATATCTTTTGTTTTAACTACAAATGGTTTACTTTTATCCTTGGCTACATCAAAAAATGCTTGTCCTTCCAATTTAACTTCTCTGGTTTTTCCATCAAATTCCGAAGGATAAATCAATTTGCTTCCAGGCCCCAACTGTACCTGAGAACCATCAGGAAGCAATATTGATTGCATATTCTGAATTCCAGACGTTGCAACAAACATTGTATTACTGGATTGATTTCGGGAGAGTATCCAGGCAAAACATCCAATGCCAATAAGCAGCAGAACTGAAGCCGCAATGCTGTATATTTTATAATACTCATAAGTCTTAACTTGTTTATTTTCCCATAATTCCTTTTGGATTTTAGCCCAAATACGATTTACATCTGTTTTATCCTTTGCTGCAGCATCATGGGCGTCTTCCCATTGCTTTTCCAATACTTTAGAAAATAACTTTCCTGAATGCAACTTTTCCTTTTCAGTTTCATTCATCGTATTGTTTAGTATTTTCTTTATATATATTTTATTTTCTGTCATCTTTTTCTTCTTTAATACATATATAAATACACGTAAGAGACTACCATCCCCTACTCTACTATAAAAATAAAATGATTAATTACTGTCCGAAAAGAAAAACGGTAAGCAATATAAGATTTTGTCTTAAAAATTTAATGGCCGATGATATCTGATTTTCAACTGTTTTTTCCGAAATGTTTAGTTGAGCTGCAATCTCTTTGTAGGATAGATTTTCCTTCCGACTCATATTAAAAATCAGCTGTCGTTGTGGAGGTAGGTCTGAAATAAGCTGATCAATATATTCACGTAAATTATTGGCTTCTATTTCGGCTTCCATATCATACGATTGTTCCAAAGTAGAAAGCACAGTCATTTTATAAAAGTCTTCATTAAAATTTTTTCGAGACTGATTAAAAATAAGATTTCTGGTTATAATAAAAAGAAGTCCTTTAAAATTATCATCCTCACGGATAAACTCACGGGTTTCCCAGACCTTTACAAACACCTCCTGAACGACCTCCTCGGCGGCCTCTCTGGTAGTTAAATAAAGACGACTAAAGTTATATACCTGACTCCAGTATTCCTGATAAAGAAGCGTAAAAGAATCTTTATTTCCGGTCTTTAATGTTTGTAAAAGCTGTTTTTGATCCATTTCTATTTTACTTCGTTACAAAAGTATAACAATTATTTAAAAATGTATAGAAAGAGCGTGATATTCACAAGTATGTTCTAAAGCGGAGAAAAGAGCACTTACTGTTTGTGGAATTTCAATTCTAAAAAAAATACCATTGCCACCTCCCGAAAGACAGCAATGGTATTTTGTGCATATCCTTAAATACCCTGTTTATTTAAGCACTTTCTGAATAGCTTTCTGAACAATGCTTTCCATTATCTTGTAGGCTTCCAGTGTGGGATGAACCTCATCATGCGAATATTTGGCAGGAAGTCCGTTTCTTTCATCCTTCAATGCAGAGTGATAATCCACATATACTAACTTATGCTTATCCGCATACGCTTTAATCATTTCATTCAATTTAATGATTTTACCGGCAGGTTCCATTCCTTTACGCCAGCCGAATTCGTAGGCAGGCATTACTGAACAAAGAATTGGGGTAATTTTATTGAACCGGGCAAGTTCTACCATGGAAACGATATTTCCAAAGGCGTTCTCCAACGAAATATATCCGTTGTTCTGAGCGATATCGTTTGTTCCGGCCATGATTACCACCACTTTCGGTTTTAAGTTAATCACATCGGCACGGAAGCGGACAAGCATCTCGGAGGTGGTCTGACCACCGATACCTCTGTCTACATAGCCGTTCGAAATAAAAAAGGCCGAATCTGCCGGCCACCAGCCGTCAGTAATGGAATTACCCATGAACACCACTTTAGCCGGAACCTTCACATTTTTGTTAGCTTCCGCATAACGATTAAACTGAGCCCAATCCTTCACCTGAGCAAAGGCTGAAGAGGTAAGCAACACACAAACAGTCATAAAGAACCATTTTCCAACACGTTTCATAATGTATGATATTAGTATATAAATTAAATTACTCATAATAATTAATAGGATGCAAATGTACTGGTTATTTTACTTTTTCTGCTCCTTCTTAATTCATTTCATATGGATAGGAATAAAAAATATCAAAAATGAAAATGGAGATATCAATAAAACACAAAAAACAACGGACAATTAAGTACCCTGAAGGTGGGCACTCAACTATCCGTTGACTGTTTTTTCAATACAAAGACGGTCACATATCCCCGCCTCTGCAAAATTTGTAATACTCTAGCTCATCAATCTCCGCTTCAGTAAGCACATCGTAATTACCGCCGGAAAGCACAATGATACGGCAGGCAAACTCAAAAAATGCAGCCTTTTCAAAAACATCGTCGAAGTCTCTGCCACATACCACCTGACCGTGACTGGCAAGCAGCACTGCATCGTGATTAACCATCGCATCCACAACAGCTTTTGCCAGAGCCGACGAGCCCGGTCGCATGCTGGGAAGGATCGGGATGGTTCTGCCCAGTTTACAAGGAATTTCGGCTACCACGTTAAAATTGGTCGGCTTGTTCTTCATGCAAGCTACAGCCGTTGCAAATTCGCTCTGAAAATGCAGCACCACATTTACATCCTGACGATTTCTGTACACTCCCGCATGAAAGTCGAATTCCATCGAAGGCTTCACTCCATTTATGCATTGCCGGTCCATCATCCTGCAGATGGCCACTTTGTCTTTTTTCAAGTCTCTTAGCCACGACCCTGTTCCGGACACCAACATTTCATTGCCGACCCTCCAGGACAGGTCTCCACTGCTGCACAGCATCCATCTTTCTTTCCCATAGCGCCGTGCCTGCTCAACAAATTTTTCTACATGTTCATTTGTTATCATACTGCAGTTTATTTAAAATAAGAACCATACTGTTATAAATAGAACACATCCCACAGAAAATCAGCTTTAAAATAAGTTATGTTTTTCAACACAGATTATGGTTTATAATCACCTAAGGTGCTCCCTTCATTATATTTCTGATTATTATCCAATCCTTTTCGTCCGACTCCTACCAACATTAACTCTTTCAATTCGTCCAAATGGTTCGTGTAAATGTCTCGTGGTGTTTCTCCATATTTCTTACACAAAGAAGCTGCCATACCAACCACTTCCCCTAAAATCCCGGTGGTACGCATTACCCGTACGGTTCCTAATGCTACGTGAGTAACGCTTATATTTCTTCCGGCCATAAATAGATTCTCGATATTTCTGGAATATAAACACCTGTATGGTACCGGATAAGGGTGAATTGGTTTATGCTTGGCTATGGATTTGAATTCGGCACCCGGAAAATACTTTGTGTTATCCGGATCCGGATAATGTAAATCTATTGTCCACGTTGTGGAGCCGCTTCCATCCGGATAAATGCGATAATTTGTCAAATCGTTTTCTGTAAGGATATGATCTCCAAGCAATCGTCTGGACTCCCTTTTTCCCGAAATAAAAGCAACCCATCCAAGCGCACGATTCTTATAGAGGTTATTCTCCTTAAATTCGTTTTTCAAAAAAGACCAATTAGAATATACCACCATCAGTCCGTAATCGCGGATTCGTTCAAAATCGTTAATCTGATCATAATTCATTCCGGTTTCCCAGGTCCACTCCCCCATGGTGACCTTCTCTGAACTTAAATTATCAAATGACAAACCGTATTTAAATATAGGGAACGACACAGGCTCTTTTTTATCTACTGAATACCATTGAACGGAAGCTCCCATGGTTAATTTATCGGCCTCTTCAGGAGCCGTACTTTCATTGAATTCAGCTTTTGACTCACGTCCCATTTTATAGTCAGCTCCAGCCAAAAAGCCTATTGTACCATCGCCTGTACAATCAGAGAAAACAGCTCCTTCAAAAGCCATTTCCATCCCTGTTTCAATGTGCTTTGCTATCACTTTATGAATCTTATTACCGTTCATTTCAACGGCAAAAGCATGATAATTCGAGAATAACGTAATATTCTTTTCGCCCTCAATAATAGCCGCCTTCTTTTCATCCTCGTAATAGTCCGCAGGCTGAGCATTTCCACCACGCAGCGGACCGAACTCTTTTTGCAGACTGCCTAATTCCGTATACGGTTTCGATTCGATACGTCCGCCCAAATGAACCCGCACTTCCGAACTATTATTCCCCCCCAATACAGGGCGGTCGTGCACAAGTGCCACCTTCACGCCAAGTCTTGCAGCAGAAACAGCAGCACTGATCCCTGCAACTCCACCTCCTATAACAACCAAATCGAAGGTTCCTGCATTTTTAGGAATTTCAGGAATTCCAAATTTTTCCTTTCTGAATAGATTTAACGACGTCAAGTCAGAGGGAGGCAGCTTAGCAGCATCTGTTGTAAAATAAATAGCATCACATCGGCCGTTAAACCCCGTAAGGTCCTGCAGACTTATCTTTGTCATTCCTGCTTGAATTTTAATTTTTCCGGCCAACTGCCATAACCATTTCTTTCCGGTAGTTCCTAAAACGGTGGATAGCTCTTCTCCATTTATTGAAATTTTGAAACGTCCGGCCCCCTCTCCATCACTCCATGGTGAGGTCCAGTTAAATGTCCGGACATACACATTATAGACTCCGGATTCACGAAAAGTAACCTCGGTGAATGCATTCTTTACCGGATTTCCCATTCCATGAGCCATTAAATAAGGAGAACCCATCTGATCCATGAACTGCTGATCAACCACCCATCCACCTTTATGTTTAAAGCTTTCTGCCTCAACAAGTAATTCTGCAGCCGATAAAATTCCTCCACATACCAATAAGAGGCAAATAAGAATACTTCTTGTTTTCATAATTTATATCAGTTATATTCCAACCACGTTTTAACTTCGGCATTCGAATCTGTAACAAACCGGATCCACTTTGCCTGAAAGGAAGATGGGAAATTATGTACAAACTCCTCTCCGGCTTTTACCGGATAAACTGCGTATTTCATCCAATCGCCATTTCCGGTCGGATCTACCTCAACCGTAAAATGAACCGTCTTTGTTTCTTTATGAGACAGTTTCAGAACTCGTTTATCATAGAATCCAATTAAAAAAGGATCAGAAGTTTCATTAGCCTGAACCTTATCATCTACCCACGGTCCACCGTGCCCGGTCGGTTTTCCCATTTGCCATAAATCGTCTATGACTCCTGCCCAGACAGCAGCTTTCTGATCATCAGAGATAATTATATGAGGATTCTCGGCGCTATTTTGCATATTAACACCTGTAATTATCAGCATACCTCTGTATGAAGCATAGTCGTTAATCTTAAATTGATGCGATGCGATGGGACGAATTTTTGCAAATCCGTCTGCGTTTTCTGCAGGCAGTTCATAAAATGTTCCGTGGCAATTAAATAAATCCCTTTCCGTAGCTACTTCCCGGCAAATACGCAATTCGCCTTTATTTGTTGTCTCAGTAAATTTATCATCCCCTAACGGCAACCGCCATCTTCGATCTTTATCATCAACAATTAAAACCGAACCTTCATCAATAGAAACAACTTGTTGCGGAATTGCAAATTTATCTCTTATGAAGGTGGAAGTTTTAGGATCTTCGGTGCGGACAAGCTCAAATTCATCCTTCATCTCATAATAACCGGTTTCTATGGTTTGACCATTTTCGGTCGTGTTGGCCAATATTCCTAAACTCCGTCTGTTATCTCCAAGACCATACAACAAGCCCCCGGAGCTGTTTTTATCATTTACATCTGCAATTCCATTAAACATTTTGTCTGCATTGGTTTGTCTGTCATCTTTGGCTGTATACGAGAATGTTACTGTTGCAGAGGTATTTTTATTTGCTGTTACACGAACCCATTCTCCAGTCTCTTTTTCTGAAAATGGAAGAAACAATGTCGATTTAGCCTCAACATCAACTACCTTGAGTCGAGTCCATTCTTTATTCCCATTTTTATCTACCTCAAAAAGAAATTGAACATGCTGATTGCCATCATTTTTTATCCAGGCGCAACGCTCTGTCCATCCCGAAAACAAAAACGGATCGGAAGGGACTCCACCTTTTACAGACTCATTGATCCAGATGGAACCTTCGGCTGTAGTCGGACCTAATTGATCTGGTTTATCTTCTGATGTAAACCAAAGGTTTGAGTTTGATTGTCCCGGACCTTCGATGCTTCCCTTCACCTTTCGCTTGTTCAGAAACTCTTTCTGTGCCGAATCATCACATCCAAACACCAATTGATCGTTCCATCTTGTAAAATCGCCAATAACTTTCAGATAAGCAGATCGGGGTCTGATACCGGAAGCATCAGAGGATTTGAAATTTTGCGGAAATTTCCAGAACAGGCCATGCATTGTCATTAACAAATTTGGTTCAGACGGAGTGCCTATATCCCGTATCCGGGGCCATTCGGTATTCCAGCCATGAGCTCCGTCGTAACTATGACTAGCTTTAGGTAACCGGTAAAAAGCCCATTCTCCATTTTCCCTCACACCAAGAAGAACAGACTTATAATCCCAACCGGTACTCCATATCGGATCACTTTCGGGATTCTTATTTCCATAAATTCCGCCCGGTCCTGTAACCTCGGTAAATTGATTCCGTCTCACCAGTTTCCAATCCTTTCCATTCCATTCCGACAACGATCCTGCCTCAATATTAAAATGAGCAAGCGCCTCTTTACTGTCTTCACCATTATTGGAATAAACTAATACACCCTGCCCCGAATACAAACCCTTTCCATGGCATCCGGGGAGAAGAGGACTGAACTGACCTGCGTCACTCTCTTTTCTCAATAGGTTTCCGTCTTTAAACAATGTTTTACCCTGAAGAGTGTGTACGTCAAATTCGTAAAATCCCTCTTCCATCGTACCTGCATATATTTTATTTTCAGGGTCAGTCAGGTGTCTTGCCATTCCTGTATATCTTCCAGGGTACTCCTTTATGGATATGGTACGAACTTTTCCTGTATCGTCAATAGCATATGATCCTATGAAAAGCTGGTTGCTTTCTTTATGAATCATACGATTGGCGGGAGTCCCTCCCACACTTTCAGAACGGACAATCTGCTTATAATCTTTTGTAACCTGATATAGTTTGTCGGAAGACCCAAATGGCAAATGAGGACCGTACGTAATTACCCATAAGTCGCCCGCCCAGGGAACTATGGCCCCTGTTCCACATTCTCCTTCGTTATTATAATAAGCCAACGATGGATATATGCCCGATATGGAATCTGGGTTGGAAACAGTTTCTTTTTGAGTACTGCAAGCCGATAAGTAAACAAGCAACAAACAACACACTATTATTATATTTCTCATATTATTAAATTTAAAAATACAAAGACCTCTCTATTGAGTTGATTCCATAAAGAGGCCTTCATTAAACCATATTACAAATTAATACCCTGGATTCTGACTAAGATTATCATTTATAAGCACCTCTTTAGTCGGTATAGGCCATAAATATTGTCTGTCATCCCAGTTACGCTTTGACAGAACTGTTATCTGACCCGCATTTTCCATCTCAGAGAAATCAGGAATCCCGTCTTCATCCATCTGAGGTGTTACAGGCCAAAACCATAAGCCTTTGCTGGTAACCTTTTCACGAAGCAATGCTGCAGGATACAAAATTCCGTAGCTCTTATTTGTAAGAGCCTTCGTTGCTAAACGCCAACGTACCAAATCCATATACCTCAATCCCTCTTTTGCAAATTCCATACGTCTCTCAGTACGCAGAATCTTACGTAACGATGCTTGTCCCTGATTTGTTACTGCCGGATAATCATTTACCGCAGCCTTATCCACTCCATAAGCCCGTGAACGAACTCTGTTTATCGCGTCCAGCACGGATTCATCTATTTGATTAAGTTCTATTTTCGCTTCAGCATACATTAGCAGCACATCTGCATAACGGATAATTATCTTATCCGGATCTGCATCCTTTCCATTTTCGAGCCACGACTCATCTACTCCCTTTTTCCATATCAACGCATTAAAAGATGCATACTGTGCATTAGCCCGGTTATCATTATTCTTCTGCATTTTGCCAGTATTATAATTAAGTACTTCTAGAGCATCAGGATGAGGATCGTACACAAAGCCTAAATGACGGGAACCAAATTCAACAATCGTAGCATTACATCTGGGATCGCGGTTTTTAAAGGGTTCATGCGGGTTAAAAAGAGGCGATTCATCTATTGGCTTGCCATCTGTACAGGTATAAGCTGCAAGTAAATCCCATGATGGATCCATAGCTGCCCAACCGCCCGGATTACGTGAAATAGTATTTAAAACGGTTCCATTTCCTATGGTCACCTTGTTTGTTATAGATCGGGGTATAACAAAAATTGATTCTTCCGAATTCCGGGTAGTGGTAAGAAAGAGTTTCGTATAGTTTGAATGTAATTTATAAACATTCAGATCCATACAAGCTTTCGCCGCATCGGCAGCAACCGACCAATCACCATTGTATAAAGCAAACCGGGCCTTTAAAGCCAATGCAGCTCCTTTTGTTGCCCTTTGAGACCCACCAGAATATTTAACAGGAAGTCCTGCTGCAGCTTTATCAAAATCCGCATAAGTTGCCTTAATTATATCTGCCTTTGGTGTACGCCCAATGGTAAAAGCAGTTTCAATATCAACAACTTCAGTCAGATATACCACATCTCCAAAATGTGAAACCAAACGGGCATACATACAAGCACGCATAAAACTAGCCTCGGCGATATATAAATCTATTTTAGATTGATTAATTCCTTTCGAAGCCGCTTTTTCCATATTAGCCAATATGGTATTGGCTCGTGCAATCGCTTTATACTGATTTGTCCACAATGAGGTAACAGAACCATCTTGTCCATTCAGTGTTCCATTTACAATACTTGAATTTGTTTCTCTATAAGTATAATCATCCGTCCAATCTTCACTATCCATTGGCCAGAAAATATCCCTGTACAGATCTTTGAGAGCCATCTCTATTTCAACCTCATTTGAATACCAATTTTCGCTGGAACCTTCAGCCAGCGGATTAAGATCAAGATCATTGCAACTACTTGTAAGAAGAACAAATCCTATCAATAATGTCCATATATTTTTTTTCATTACATCTTCAATTTAAAAGTTAACAGATACTCCTAGTAGTAAAGAGGTAGTTATCGGATAAGAAGAAGATCCCATTTCCGGATCCCAACCTTTAGGAAATTTACTCAGACAAAACAGATCATTAGCAGAAGCATAAATCCGGATTTTATCAATACTAACTTTATTCGTCAACGATAAAGGCAACGTATAACCCAAAGTAAGATTCTTTAAACGGACATATCTGCCATTAAACAACCAAAAATCAGACATGGCTTGGTTGGAAGATATGTTTGAACGGGTAAGACGCGGATACCTTGCCTTTGCATTTTCCGCTTCAGATTTTAACGAACTCCAATAATTTCCATCCAAAATAGAAGGTATATTACCCCAGTTTTCACTCAATGGCTCTATCATCATACTATTTAAACGAACAAGCTGACTTCCAACTCCCTGAAATGCCATAGAAAAATCAAAGCCTTTATATTTTGCTGATACATTTCCTCCAAACATATAACGTGGTAAAGATCCGCCAAGCAGTACACGGTCGTATTCGGAAGAAATTTTCCCATCGGGAACACCGTCCGGACCTGAAATGTCTTTATACTTTACATCTCCCACCTTCACGTTATTATTTATCTTAGCCGAATTATTTAAATCTTCCTGCGATTGAAACAATCCCTCACTAATGTATCCATACCACTCATTGAACTGACTACCCTTCATCTTCACCTGATCTCCAATAAACTGGGTTCCGCCCAAATCGCCCATTTCCGAAAGGAAATCTGAAAAGTTAACGGATACACTGTAACTAAAATCACCAGCCTTGTCATTCCAGCCAACCTCAAGTTCATATCCGTTTGTGCTCATTTTACCCGTATTTTTATCCGGATTATCAAAACCTACATAATCAGGAATTTCCAGGGCAAGCAACATATCCTTGGTTGTTTTATGATAATAGTCTCCGGTAAATCGTAATCTATTATCCAAAAACGAAAGGTCCATTCCAAGATCGAGAGATTCCGTAGTTTCCCACGATATATTCTGAATTGCATATTGTTGCTGAGCTGCTGTCAGTTCTGAAACAGCAATTCCGTTTTGGTAAAACAGAGCATTACTAAAGGCAATTGTGGCCTGATACGGATAATTTCCGATACGTTCGTTTCCCAGGGTACCCCACGAAGCGCGCAATTTTGCAAAAGACAACCAATTTAAATCGGCATCTTTCATAAAACTTTCTTCACTTACCACCCATCCGGCAGAAAAAGAAGGGAAAGAACCCCATCGATAGTCTTTATGAAAACGAGACGAACCATCATAACGGATATTAGCCTGTAAAAGATATTTATTAGCATACGAATACATTATTCGGCCGAACATAGACCGATAAGCAGTTTCGTATGCACTACCACCATTATCACGTAAGGAAAGGGGACCCAGGTCCAGGTATGGATAATTGGTCAGCTCGTACTGATCTCTTGAAGCAAAAAGAGTTTCATTATATTGAAAATAGTTTTCATAACCTAACATCACATTTAAGTCATGTTTGCCCAGTGTTTTAAGATACGTTGCAATAAACTGAGTGGTAACATTATAACTATCGTTACGGTCCTCATTTAACTTAGTTGTAGAATGTCCTTCGTAATATCCACCAATTGTATTGGGGTCATTAGCTAAAGTATAGGCTGCGGCAAGACTGAATGATTTAATTTTATCAAAATTATAAATCGGAGCTACGATACCCGATATTTTCAATCCTTCTATCGGAGTAAAATCAATAGAGGCTTTTCCTCCTATCTGATTATACCATGAATCCTTACTTCCTCCATTTTCCATAATTGCATACGGATTCGATCCGGATTTGCCTTCAGCCATCCGTCCGTCGTCCCAAACAGCTGCATAAACCGGAGCAGCAATTCGCATTCTGTTTATAGGGTCAAATACGGGCTGATGGGATTTCGATCTTTTAAAATTAAAATCCAATGTAGCGCCCAAATAGTTATTAATCTTGAAATCGTTATTAACACGCGTCATAAATCGTTCGTAATATCGATCTGCATACAGCCCATCTGTCTTGTCGTATGTAACAGACGCTTTGGTGCGGACCGATTTACTTCCCCCTGCAATATTCAACGAGTGGGTTTGTCGGGGTGCAGAACTTTTTAAGATTAAATCCGTCCAATCAGTTATCGGATAATTGTTCGGATCCGTGGCGTTATATTTAACCCAGTTCTCTACCTGGTCCTGGGAATAGGTCTGATACATTCCCCCGGCATTATTATCGTTATACCTCAGCTCATTTGTCATCTCTAAAAACCGCTGTATGCCTACATATTCCGGTTGCTTGGTTGGAATTTCCCATCCATACTCAAAATTATAACCTAACGTAAGATCATTCTCACTGGCACGTTTGGTTGTTATCAGGATTACACCGGCAGCAGCTCTGGAACCATAAATAGATGCTGAGGCAGCATCCTTCAATACAGACATATTTTCTACATCGTTCGGATTTACCTGATTGATGTCTCCGGGAACACCGTCAACAATTACTAAAGGGCTTGAATCTCCGATGGTGGTTACCCCCCTTATCTTAATACTCCCGGCCGTTGCACCAGGAGCACTGTTATCTCTTGTAACCAACACTCCGGCCACAGCACCTTGTAAAGCAGCAGACAATTGCGTTGTTTTTCTTGAAGATAGCAAATCTCCTTGTAATGAAGCAACTGCACCCGTAAGATCTTTCTTTTTAACAGTACCGTATCCAACCACAATTACTTCGTCCAACCCCTGACTATCAAGGGCTAACTGTACATTGTAATGATCTGCTGATCCCACTTTCAGATTTGCTGAAACATACCCAACATAGGTAAGCAACAGGTCGGCATTTAAGGGAACATCTAATGAGAATTTACCTTCTAAGTCGGTTATTGTTCCATTGGTTGTTCCAGCTTCCACCACGTTGGCTCCAATAACTGGAATCCCGGTTTCATCTACAACAACTCCGGTAATTTTCTTTTTGGATTGAGTGGATTTAAAGTTATCTCTGGGAATAAGGGCGATCTGATGATCGGTAATCTTATATTGCAGATCTGTTGTTTTCAGCAACAGATTAAGAACATCCTCAATCTTCTGATTGTCTGCTTTTAAAGTAACTTGTTGACGCAAATTTGTTTTTATCGCATCATAAAAAAAAGTATAATCACTAGCGGCCTCGATTTTCTTTATAGCTTCTGCCAACGTGACTTTTGCAAGGGGGATTGTAATTCCTTCGGCATTCTCCATTGCGAAAATTCGGGGTGATGAAAGAAAAATAAAAACGGCCAAAAGTAATAAACCGAATCTCCTTCTTATGAATATTCTCGTATAATTCATATCTTTGTATAAATTTAAAGTTAACATTATGTGAACCAGCACCAAACGGACATTTGTTAAATGGCTCACGTTGAAATTTTAAAGAGGAAGTAATTCCGAAAGGCATAGACTATCAGCTATGCCTTTTTTAATAATATCATTTACATAGGCATCTCATTTTAAAGGTTCTACATTTTTTATTGTCACCACATTGTTTTTATCAAAAGAATAGGATATAGGGTTGATACTCGCCATAATTCGAAGAATTACCTCAAGCGGTTCTTGCTTAATTGTAAATGTATAGGCCTGAGATAATGAAAGTGCAGGATCCAGTACAATGTCTACATGATACCATTTTTCAAGATATCGTACGATGTATTCAAGTGGTTTAGCTTCGAAAGTTATGGAAGAATTTGCCCAGAATGATTCAAAATTCACATCATCCTTTAAGAATGTAAGCTCACGAGATGTCTTACAATAAGTAGCCACCTGTCCGGGAATCAAATATTTCTCCTCTTTGCAATCATTTTTATAGACAGAAACGGACCCTTCAAGCAATGCAATTTTAACATCCTTATTCTCCGGATAAGCATTCATATTAAATTTTGTACCATATACTTTTGTACAAAGATCGGCTGTATGGACAATGAAGGGTTTATCCGGGTCTTTTGATACAGAAAAGAAAGCTTCTCCTGTAAGTTTAACCTCCCTCGACTTTTCATAAGCAGAATAATAGGTAAGTGTTGTTCCATTATTCAACCAAACAACAGAACTATCCGGTAGAATTACTTTAGACTTTCCACTCATAGACAGATAGGTTAAGGCCTTGGGTGTTTCACGGTTAAATTCCGCACCCAGATAATAACTGGCGCCAATGGCAACCAGGATAAATAGCAAGGCGACCATACCTGCCATCCGAAGGAATGAGAATGTAAACGTATACTGTTTTTTTGCAGAACGATGCATTTTTTGTTGCATTTCGGCCCAATAGTAGGATAAATCGGGATTATAAACACCCGACTCTTCCCTTACTTTATTCCAAACATTCTCCAGTTCAGCAAAAAGAAGGCGATTATCAGCGTCAAGCATCCATTGTTTGAACAGACTCTCGGATTGCTCGTCGGTTTCATTTTTAAGATGGGCAAGTATCAGTTTCCAGGGTATATCTTTTTTCATAATAAGAATCACTTTCAAATGTGACACATCAAAAAGAAGAAACCCTAACGCCAACTAAATAATTTACCACAAAAATGAATAACTGTCTCCCAGATATTCTTTTATATATTTAAGAGCTTTTGTAATCTGAGCTTCAACCGTTTTTACCGTTATGCCCATTTCATTCGCAATTTCCTTATTGGACAAATTGTCAAACCTGCTTTTTCTAAAGACCGCTTCACACTTTTCCGGAAGCGAACAGATAGCCTCCTCGATCAAATTCAATAATTCCTGTTCTTCTAATTTTGAATCGGTTTCGGCAAAATTAAATATAGACATATCATTCATCCATATAAATTTCTCATTATTGCGGATATAATTCAATGCCCTGTTGCGGGCCGACTGAAACAAATAAGCTTTGAAAGTAACCTTAATATGAAGAATTTCCCTTAATTCCCAAACATTTTCAAAAACTTCGAGTACAATCTCTTCTGCCTGGGTACCCTCTTTTACATACAGCCGTACAAATCGGCATAGCGGTGTAAAATAAGTCTCAAACAATAATTTGAAAGCCTGTTCATTTCCTTTACTGATCAGCTTCAGCAAAAAAATATCATCTTCTTTAGCGTCCATTCATCAGTAATTAGACTGGTTGCGGTGGTCCATGTGGGGTCTTTCGGTTCGCTTTAGCGGGATGCTCATGCCGTCTGTAGATTCCAGCCAGTTGTAAAGATCATGATTCAGCTCTTTAATCAGGGTCTGGTGTTGGGGGGCGGCAATCAGATTCCTTGTTTCATAAGGATCTTCCTGCAGATCGTAAAACTCGTTGGTATCCCATACGCCATGGTAGCGGATGTATTTATAACGGTCCGTACGTACACCGTGCATGGTGGGTGTTTGGGGGAATTCATGCTCCCAGTAATATTCGTAAAATATACGGTCTCTCCAGGGAATATCCTTCCCCTGCAGTAACGGCAGAAACGAATAACCAACCATCTGCGGAGCCTTATCCAATCCGGCACAAGCCAATATAGTGGGTGCCACATCCACATTCTGCACCATTTTCTCCAGAACTTGTCCGCCTTTAATCAGTTTCGGACTACGGATCAGCATCGGTACACGGACAGATTCTTCGTAAAACTGCCGTTTGTCTATCAATCCATGCTCACCCCAGGCAAAACCATTGTCGCCCATATATATCACCACCGTATTCTCATCCAGTCCCGCCTCCTTCAGGTAATCGAGAACAGAACCGATGCTTTCGTCTACCGAACGCAACGTTTCACAATAGTTCCTCACCTGATCTTCCCACGGGCGGCCGTGGTAGGAATAGTCGACGCCATGCCAGCTTTCCCGCTGATTCTTCACCCAGTCTGGCAACATATTCTCGCCATAATATTTCTTTCCAGCTGCAGCTTTTCCTGTTGACGGATCGATGGTAGGAAGTGCCTTTATCTTCTCCTTCGAAGTATCGAAAGAGGGAGGAATAACCAATGGTTTTCCGCTGTAACATCCTTTATGCCGTTTGGCCGGCGAGAAATTATCGTGCACCCCTTTATGGGAAAGATACACCATGAAAGGCTTATGGGAGGTCTGCTGCTGTTTCATAAACTCAATGGCATGGGTTGTAAGCAGATCGGTAACATAGGTACTGTCGGCATACCGGATCCACTTCCCGTTCACATTCAACCGCGGGTTGTAGTACTCACCCTGACCGCTGAAAGATTCCCAGTGATTAAAGCCCGGCTGCGGATCGCCCGTATCGTTGCCCATATGCCATTTTCCAAAGAATCCGGTCTGGAATCCCTCCTGCTTCAGATATTCGGGGAAGAAGGTAAGGCCGGCCGGCATGGGTGCGGAATTATCCACCACTTTATGGCTGTGCGAATACATCCCCGTCAGAATGGAGGCCCGGCTGGGAGAAGAAAGCGAGGTGGTTACAAATGCATTTCTGATCCAGGCTCCTTCGCGGGCCATCCTGTCCATTGCCGGTGTTTCCAGCCAGGGAACTTTGCCAACAAAACCCATGTAGTCGTACCGATGATCGTCGGACAAGATAAAGACAACGTTCAACGGCTTACCGGATTCAGAAAGTTTGGGAAGCTGCTGCCGGGCAACCGCAGTAGTGGAACTTCCTCCGGTAATCGCAGCGCTGATCAATGCCAGGTTGAGACAAGATGGTTTCATACACAACAGATTTAAGATTCAATCATACAAACATACAGAATTTTGGCTGCAAACAGAACTTACAGCGAAAAAAAACAAATTCATAAAGAATAAAGACAAATTCATAAAAAGTTAAGAGAGTTGTTAATGAGAACTTTGTATCAAATATGATACCTTTGCGAAATAGAAAAACACAAATAAGCTCTATCATGGAAAAAAAACAAGCCATTCTGCTGGCCGGAGTAACAGCCCTTGCGGCAACCTCTTCCGATTGCCAGGCTAAACAAAAAGCAGAAAACAAGAAACCGCTGAATATCGTCTTTATTATGACGGACGACCATTCATTGCAGACAATCAGTGCATACGACAAGCGATTCATCCAAACTCCCAATATCGATCGCATTGCCAACGAGGGTGTACTTTTTGCCAACAGTTTTGTGGCCAACTCTATCAGCGGTCCCAGTCGTGCCTGTATGCTTACCGGCAAACACAGTCACAAGAACGGATTTATCGACAACAATCACCATTTCGACGGGGCACAGCAAACGTTCCCCAAATTACTGCAGAAGGCCGGGTACCAGACTGCCGTAGTTGGTAAATGGCACCTCACCTCCAACCCCACCGGATTCGATTACTGGAATATCCTGATCGGTCAGGGCGATTACTACAATCCATTCTTTATCGACAACGGTGTAAAGAAACAGTACACCGGATATGCAACCAACATCACCACCGAGCTGGCGTTGGACTGGTTGGGAAACAAGCGCGATAAGGACAAACCGTTCTGTCTGCTGCTTCACCACAAGGCTCCGCACCGTACCTGGATGCCCGATACCTGCGACCTGGGAATGTTCGACGATAAAGTATACCCGCTACCGGCCAATTTCTACGACAAGTACGAAGGACGCCTGGCTGCAGCCCAGCAGGAGATGAGCATCATCGAAGATATGGACGAGGTGTACGACCTGAAGATGGCCGACAAGGAGAATGAAGTCCGCACAAAAAGAAAAGGACTGGAAGGAGCCGGACGCGCCATGTACAACCGGATGAACCCCGACCAGAAGGCTGCGTGGGATAAGTACTACGATCCGATCATCAAAGACTTCAAGGAAAAGAAAAGAACCGGTAAGGAGCTTGCCGAGTGGAAATACCAACGTTACATGCATGATTACCTCAGCGTAATCCATTCGGTAGACCGTAACATCGGTGTGGTACTGGAATACCTGGAAAAGAACAACCTGCTTGAGAATACGCTGATTGTCTACACCTCCGACCAAGGGTTCTATATGGGCGAACATGGCTGGTTCGACAAACGGTTCATGTATGAAGAATCGTTCCGCACACCGCTGTTCATGCGTCTGCCGGGCGGAAAAAAGGGAAAAGTGGATCAGCTGGTGCAGAATATCGACTATGCCCCCACCTTCCTCGAGCTGGCCGGAGTGAACATCCCCAATGATATACAGGGTGAATCGCTGCTTCCGTTGCTGAAAGGTAAAAAGCCGGGCGACTGGAGAAGTTCGCTTTACTATCACTTCTATGAATATCCGGGCGAACATGCAGTGAAACGTCATTATGGCGTGCGCGACAGCCGGTATAAGCTTATTCATTTCTATAACGACATCGATGTATGGGAACTTTACGACCTGAAGGAAGATCCAAGCGAGATGAACAACCTGTATGGCAAACCGGGTACTGAAAAGATTACAAACCGGTTGAAAGAAGAGCTTAAGAAGTTACAGAAACAATACGACGATCCGATCGAAAGCAAACTTGCCAAATAAACCGGAACCGTCCCTGTAAATACAATTAAGAGGGTGTGTCAAAATAGGCATACCCTTTTTTATGCACAAAGGTCGAACTTTCTCAAGCTCGGTCTTTGCTATTTCCTAGAGTTTTTGTAACTTTAGGTATTCAAAACTTATATAACAAAGTTACGTTTTCGCCCGTATATATCCAACCAAACGCTTCTTTTTTCCATCCGGATTGATGAAGATATTGCTGAAGATGACCCTGTCCTGGATGTCAATGCCCTCGTTGAGAATCTTGACCTTAATAACAATAAGGCTCTTTATAAAGAATATGGTCGTAGCCCCTATCATCCGCAGATGATGCTCAAGGTGATTATCTACGCCTACATGAACAACGTTTATTCCTGTCGCAAGATTGAGAAACTGCTTCTTCGCGACATCCATTATATCTGGCTTGCCGGGTATGAGAAACCAGACTTCATTACGATCAACAGTTTTCGTAATCGGGTAAAGCATGAGATTAACCAGAAATTCTTTTCTTTGGATAATTTATATTACAATACCAAAGATGATTACTATGTTTGCTCCATGGGGCAGCATATTACCTTTGTGGGTAAGACTCATGGAAAGACAACTAGCGGATATATTACCGAATCACATCGCTACAGGGCAACAAGGTATGAAGGATGCCCACTTCGGACTCGACAAATTCACCATGGACTTTGCCTTCTTTGCCATAGCCTTCAACATAAAAAAGATGTGTGCAAAAGCAGCTAAAGGGATATCAAAGGGCTTTTATAATACGAAAATTACTCTGAAAACAGCGTTTTATGAGGTGATTAACGATCAATATCGAATCGTAAGAAAAATCAATCCAAAATGGGCAGCTTGAAGCTTTTTTGAAATACGAAACAAAAAAAAAGAAAGACGATGTGTCAATTACTTTGTTTCGACACACCCTCTAGATAACCGAATAACACCTATCTTGATACAACGAATAAAATGGCATGTGTGATAATTAACACTTTTCTTTTATATTATCACCTCATAGTGTCAAATTATTATCTTTAATGCTTATTTCAATCAAAGCAAAATGTTTCAATCGTAAATATAGCATTTTGTCACTGAATCGACTATGCATGAACAAGTTGACTGCGGACTTGGAAATTAGATGAAATGAATGATTAAAAAACACATCGACCTAATTATCAAATCATTGATATGAAATTTGGTGGTTCAAAATATAATTATGTAATTTGTGTTACGTAATTAATGCGATAGTAGCTTATGATATTGTAAAACTTAAAAAACATTCTGGCTAAGTAATCAATAGAATTACAATTGTTCAACCATTTTATTAATATAAAAAACGCACAAGTGACATGGAAATAATGCAAAAATTAGACATCCGTCCGGAATCTGTAGAATCTATCTACAAACTATACAACGATAAACAGTTGTTGGTAAATCGAAAATATCAACGTAAATTGGTTTGGACTATTAAAGAAAAGGAAAAATTCATTGATAGTATTTCAAATAACCTTCCAATACCACTAATACTCGTTGCCATTACAAACTTTAAAGGACGCCAGGTGTTTGAAATTATTGATGGAATGCAACGATTAAATGCAATAGTCTCATTTATTCAAAATGAATTTCATTTTAATGGTAAATATTTCAATCTAGAAACACTTGCTATCACAAAACAATTAGCAACCAAAGGAAAACTTATTCAGAGAACTCCGATGTTAACTGAAGATGAATGTAATCAAATCATTGCATATAGATTGCCCTTTTCTGTAACTTCATATGACAAAGAATCTGAAATTGAAGAAATTTTCAGACGTATAAATTCTTATGGAAAGACTCTGTCTGATCATGAACTGAGACAGGCGGGATCAACTGGAGATTTTGGTTCTATTGTAAGAAATATCTCTGAAATTATCAGAGGAGATGTTGGACCGTCAGATAAATTATTGCTTGGAAGTATGCGTAGAATAAGTCTCAATAATTCAGGTCTTAAATATGGAATTCATATACATGATATTTTTTGGTCAAAACATCGAATTCTGACAGAAAATAATATAAGAGCCTCCAGAGATGAGGAATTAATTGCTCACATTATTCTCTCTATGCTGTATAATAATTCAAAGAATTTAAGTTCTACATCACTAAACAAAGCCTATGGCATTGACGAAGAAGATCTAAATTTTAATGTAGATGAATTGATAAAAAGATATGGAGGAAAAGAATTTATTACAGTACAATTTCTATCGATTTATCAAGAAATTAAAAAAACGATAGAATCCAATAATAAAATTTTCAGCGATTTGGTATATAAGAATGAGTGCAAAAATACTAATTATGCTTTTTTGGTAGTTTTTATGAGTTACTATAAATTATTGGTTAAAGATGAACGTAAGATAGCAGACTATAGCAAATTAAATAATTTGCTTATTGGTATTGCAGACTCTGTAATTATGCCACACATAGACCGCATAAGTTTTGCGCCAATCAGAGAGAGAGCTATAAAAAGCTGTGTGGGGCTTATTAATGAATGTTTTGTAAAACGCGAAGAGAATGACCCTGTATTAAGCAATGGAGTCATAAAATTGGAATCACTACTAAGAGCATCATGCACTGAAAGTAATTCCTATGATTTCAAACAAGGGATATATCAATTTGACAAGAATAAAGATATTAAAGAGAAAATAGTTAAAACATTGTGTTCATTTGTAAATAAGGGTAAAGGTTCAATTGGATACGTAGTAGTTGGAGTTGCCGATAAAGAAGAAACAGCCAATAAATTTGAAGAAACATATGGAATCAAACCCATTAAGAAAGATTCATTCTATATTACTGGTATTGAAGAAGAAGCAAAGAAAGATGGAAGTATCGACTCGTATTATACAAAAATCCAACAATACATCAAAGCTTCGGACATTGTTCCTGAATCGTACAAGACTCAAATTTTAAATAATATCGACCTATTTAGATATGAAGATAGAAGTATTATGATTTTTAGAATTGAGGCTAAAGATGATCCTGTAAAATTCAATGGAAAATTTCATCAAAGGCAAGGAACAAATGTTGAAGAAATAAGTAACGAAAGAGATATCTGGTCATTATTTATATAGACAAAATTCAATCATTACGGTTAAATCATAAAATATAATCAATGAGGATGTGTAAAAATAGGCATACCCTTTTTTATGCACAAAGGTCGAACTTTCCCAAACTCGGCCTTTGTTATTTCCTAGAATTTTTGTAACTTTAGGTATTCAAAATTCATATGACAAAGTTACATTTTTGCCCGTATATATCCAACCAAACGCTTCTTTTTCCCATCCGGATTTATGAAGATATTGCTGAAGATGACCCTGTCCGGGTTGTCAATGCCTTGATTGATAATCTTGACCTTAATAAGATTAAGGCTCTTTATAAAGAATATAGTCGTAGTCCCTATCATCCGCAGATGATGCTCAAGGTGATTATCTATGCCTACATGAACAACGTTTATTCCTGTTGAATGATTGAGAAACTGCTTCTTCGCGACATCCATTATATCTGACTTGCCGGGTATGAGAAACCAGACTTCATTACGATCAACAGTTTTCGTAATCGGGTAAAGCATGAGATTAACCAGATTTTCACTCAACTAGTGCTTCTTCTTGCCGGTAAAGGCTATGTGAGTCTGGATGTGGAATACATTGATGGGACAAAGATTGAATCCAAAGCCAACAAATATACCTTTGTCTGGCGCAAAAGCGTGGAGAAGAACCGAGACAAACTTCTCGATAAAATAAGAATCCTGCTTGAACAGATTGATGATACGATCGCCCAGGATAAAGCGACAGAGAATCAATCCGTGGCGTTTACTCCGGCAGCCATCTCCGATCTTGCCCGGGAGTTGAAGGAAGCGCTGGCAGAGCAACCCGCAGCCAGGACCAGGGAAGAGAATAAAGCCCGTCGGGCAAGGGTGAAAGAGATAAAAGAGTTAGAGAAGCACGGCGATAAGCTTGCCGAATATGACCAGCATCTGCAAACACTCGGGGATCGTAATTCTTATTCCAAAAGTGATCCTTCAGCCACCTTTATGCGTATGAAAGAGGATGCGATGAACAACGGCCAGACCAAACCCGGCTACAACTTACAAATCGGAATAGAGAACCAATAGAGTCTTTTGTAAAATACAACTGGTTCCACAAAGAGCAGAAGCGTTCGTTTA